>OIYO01000513.1_pt1 | contig 31181 bp, 43 predicted proteins | sample 1588191 | NCBI WGS metagenome assembly OIYO01 (sample SAMN03283275) | human gut metagenome | biome: human-associated habitat; material: feces | host: Homo sapiens | place: Peru | collected 2012 | reverse complement strand
AAGAACAGAAGGGCAGAAATTACAAAATTGCAAGAGTAATGGTGCTTGGAATACCTAATGTAGGTAAATCTTCTTTTATAAATAAAATTTCAAATAAAACAGCTATGCAGGTTGGAAATAAACCAGGAGTTACAAAACAAAAGCAGTGGATTAGACTTGCTAACAATATTGAACTACTAGATACACCTGGTGTGCTATGGCCAAAGCTTGGTAGTGACGAAGTTTCGTTAAACTTAGCATATACAGGAACAATAAAGAGTGAAGTTATAGATGAAACTGAAGTTGCATACAATCTGACTAAGTTTTTATTAGAAAATTACAGAGAAAATGTAACTGAACGCTACAAATTAAATCAAGAAGATGTTGAAGAAATGCTTGCAAATGATGAACTTGAAGAAAATGAAAAAGTAGTTGAGGTAATGAACTACATTGGAAGAGTTCGTGGAGCAGTTCAAAGAGGCAATACAATAGATTTAGATAAAACAGCAAGAATAATATTAACTGATTTTAGAAGCGGAAATTTGGGCAGAATAACACTAGAAATTGCAAAATAAATTAGAAAGAATGGAAAATTAAATGGAGAATAATCTTATAGAAAGAAAAAAAGATGCAGATGAAGTAAATACAATGTCGCCTCTAACATGGGCTTACATTGGAGATTGCGTTTTTGAAATGTATGTAAGAATGCATTTTATAAACACCACTAGGCTAAAGCCACATGCAATGCATATTGAGACAATAAAGCATGTAAAGGCTGAAGCTCAAGCAAATCTTTTAAAACAAATCGATGAAAAACTTTCTGAGGGAGAAAGGAAAATTGTTAGAAGAGGCAGAAATGCACAAAACCATCATATTCCGAAAAATGCAACATTAGATGATTATAGCCATGCAACAGCTTATGAGGCTTTAATTGGATATTTATATTTAACTAAACAAGATGAAAGATTGAAAGAAATACTAGAAATGTGCAAATTTTAACATTTCTAGTGACTAATTCAAAAAATTGTGATATAATAGATGAAAATTGAGAAAGAAGGTAATTTTATTATGATGACGAAACCAAGCGTAGCTGAATTACTAGAGAAGGTTGATAACAGATATTTATTAGTAATTGCAACTGCAAAAAGAGCAAGACAAATTGCAGCAGGTTCAGAAGTATTAGTAAAAACTGACGATGTTGCACCAGATTCTATTGCAGCAGATGAAATTGAAGCTGGAAAGGTTACAATATGCTAGTATTATTATCAGGAGTATCAGGAGCAGGAAAAGATACTGTAAAAAAAGAATTAATAAAAAGAAATGAGAGAATAACATCTCTTCCATCATATACAGATAGAGCACCAAGAGCTGGTGAAGTGAATGGAGAAATTTATAATTTTATTTCTACAGAGGAGTTTGAAGAACTAATAAAAAATGGTGATTTATATGAATTTGATGCTCACCATGACCATTATTACGGAACTTCAAGAAAATTATTAAATGAAAGACTTCAAAGTGGAAAAATTATTGTAAAAGATATGGATGTTAATGGAACTGAAAATTTAGTTAAGCTATTGGGTCAAGATACCAAAATAATAACTATATTTTTACGCGTGCCAAAAAATGAATTACATAGAAGATTATTGGAAAGAAATCCTGAAATTACAGAGGATGAGATAAAGAAACGTTTAAGCAGATTCGAATATGAAGAATCAAAAATAGACTTTTATGATTATGTATTGAAGAATAATGATTTGGAAAAAACAATACAAATTATAACTACTATAATCGAGGCTGAAGAAAAAGTAGCGAAGCCAGAATTCTAATAACACTTAAAAATTTAAGAGAAGATGGTAAAAAATCTCTTAGAAAATAAAAAATAAATTCAGTTTTTAATAAGAATCAAAGTGAAGGAAGTTTGTAAACCTTTACTTTGATTTTTTTCTATGATAAAATACGGATAGACGAGAAATGAAGAGCTTTAGAAAAATGAGCAGTAAAAAAGTGAAATTAGATAAAATATGAGAATACAAAATAGTATTACAATAATATAAGACATGAAAATAAGATGTGCAAATAATCGAGAGGACATGTAAAAAGATAGAAAAGGAACAGAAATGATAGCAGAGGTTATAATAAACAGTAATGTAAAAAATTTAAATAGAACATTTGACTATAAAATTCCAGTAGAGCTTGAAAACGAGATTTCTATTGGAAGCAGAATTTTGTTGCCTTTTGGAGGAAAAAAACAACTAGAAGAAGGTTATGTTGTTGGAATAAAGGAAAGTTCAGAATATATTGAAAAGCTAAAGGAAATATCAAAGGTGGAAGAAAAAAATGCTATCAGTCCAGAAAACATACAACTGGCAAAATACATGGCAAATAGGTATTTTTGCAATATTTCTGATTGCATAAATTTGATGCTTCCACCAGGAACAACTACTAAAAAATTTGAAAATAGAATTAACGATAAATTACAAAACTTTGTATATCTTGCGAAAGACAGAGATGAAATTCAAAAAGAAATAGAAGAAAAGCATCTTTTGGATGATTCCAAGGCTGTTTTTGAAGAAGTTGGGGGAAGTAGCCTTACAACGGCTCAGTTATGCAAGGATATCTGGGCAAGCGAGAAAACCTTTGCTTGGCAGATTCACAAAAGCTTATATGATGCAGCAAGGGATTTGGACATGAATACCGAGCTGGGAGAAATTGCGCGATTAGCCCAAAGATGCCAAAAAGATCAAAATTTAGAAAAATGCAAAAAGGTAGAATGAGAGGAAAAGCAACAAGAGGAAATAGAGTTACAGATGGAGAATATGGAATACAAGCTGTAACAGGAGCTTTAATTACAAGTAATCAAATTGAAGCAGCCAGAATTGCTATGACTCGTTATATAAAAAGAGGTGGAAAAGTTTGGATAAAAATATTCCCAGACAAACCAATAACTTCTAAACCAATCGGTACTCGTATGGGTAAAGGTAAAGGTGCTCCAGAATATTGGGTAGCTGTTGTAAAACCAGGAAGAGTAATGTTCGAAATTGCTGGTGTACCAGAAGAAACAGCTAGAGAAGCCTTAAGATTAGCAATGAATAAACTACCTAATAAAACAAAATTCGTTGCCAGAGAAACTGAAAAGGTAGGTGGAAATGATGAAGATTAGTAAAATAAGAGAAATGTCTTCACCAGATTTAGAAAAAGAATTAGGTGAACTAAAAACAGAATTATTCAAATTAAAATTTAGTTTAGCTACAAACGGATTAGATAATCCAATGAAAATAAAAGAAGTTAAGAAAGATATAGCTAAAATAAATACAGTATTAACAGAAAGAAAAATAGCAGAAGCTAAAGCATAAGATTTGGCAGACAAAATTTTGAAAAAAATTTTGGATGACGATGAACGAACGAAGTAAGTGAAAGGGAGGATATCTAAATGGAAGAAAGAAATCTTCGTAAAACTATGATAGGTACTGTAGTGTCTGACAAAATGGATAAAACAGTAGTTGTAGCAGTTGAAACAAGTGTAAGACATGATGTATATGGAAAAACAGTAAAAAGAACATATAAATTAAAAGCACATGACGAAAACAATGAATGCCATGAAGGTGACAAAGTTGAAGTTATGGAAACAAGACCACTTTCTAAAGATAAAAGATGGAGAGTAGTTAGAATTGTTGAAAAAGCAATTATAAAATAAAAAACAGCAATAAGAAATTAGTTAAGATAAACTAAGAGAAAGGAGAATAACAAAGATGATACAACAACAAACAATATTAAAAGTAGCAGACAACACAGGTGCAAAAGAAATTATGTGCATTAGATGTTTAGGCGGTTCATATAGAAAAACATCTAACATAGGTGATGTAATAGTTGCTTCAGTTAAATCAGCAACACCAGGTGGCGTTGTTAAAAAAGGCGATGTTGTAAAAGCTGTTATAGTAAGATCTAAAAAAGGTTTAAGAAGACAAGATGGATCATATATAAAATTTGATGAAAACGCAGCTGTAATAATAAAAGAAGACGGAACTCCAAAAGGAACACGTATTTTTGGACCAGTTGCAAGAGAATTAAGAGATGGAGATTATATGAAAATATTATCATTAGCTCCAGAAGTTCTTTAAACTCTTAAAGAGAATGTTTTTTATAACATTCGAAATTAGAGATTAAAGATACAATCAAACAAGATTGTAAACATTAAAAATTTAAGAAAAGGAGGCAATCTCTGATGAGGATAAAAAAAGGAGATACTGTTCAAATTTTATCAGGAAACGATAAAGGAAAAACAGGAGAAGTATTAGAAGTAATACCAAAAGCTGATAAAATCATTGTTAAAGGTGCAAATGTTAGAAAAAAACATATTAAACCAAGAAAACAAGGAGAAGAAGGCGGAATAATATCAGTAGAATGTGCTATACCAAGCGCAAAAGCAAATGTAGTATGTCCTAAATGTGGAAAAACTACAAAAGTTGGATATATTGAAGAAAAAGGCGAAAAAAATCGTGTTTGTAAAAAATGCGGTGCAAAATTAAAATAGAAGGGAGGATTTAATACATAATGGAAAAATTAAGAGAACAATATGAAAAAGAAGTAATTCCAGCATTAATGAAAAAATTCAATTATAAATCAGTTATGCAAGTTCCAAAACTTGATAAAATAGTTATAAATATAGGTTTAGGAGATACAAAAGAAAATCCTAAATCACTAGAAAATGCAATGAACGATTTAATGCAAATTACAGGTCAAAAACCAGTAATAACAAAAGCAAGAAAATCAATAGCTGCATTCAAATTAAGAGAAGGTGCAAACATAGGATGTAAAGTAACATTAAGATCAGATAAAATGTATGACTTTGCATACAAATTATTCAATGTAGCACTTCCAAGAGTTAGAGATTTTAGAGGAGTTTCTGGAAACTCATTTGATGGAAGAGGAAACTACTCAATGGGTATAAAAGAACAATTAATATTCCCAGAAATCGAATATGATAAAGTAGATAAATTAAGAGGTATGGATATCATATTTGTAACAACAGCTAATTCAGATGAAGAAGCAAAAGAATTATTAAAACTATTGGGAATGCCTTTTAAGGTTAATTCTTAATTTAAAAGTCAAGGAGGAAATAAAAGACTATGGCTAAAAAATCAATGAAAGTAAAACAAGCTAGACCACAAAAATACAGCACAAGAGAATATAACAGATGTAAATTATGTGGAAGACCACATGCATATATCAGAAAATATGGTATTTGCCGTGTATGTTTTAGAGAATTAGCACATAAAGGTGAGATACCAGGTGTTAAAAAGGCTAGCTGGTAAAATAGAAGTTAGAAGTTTGAAATTAGAAGTTAGAGAATTAATTGTTTAGTTTCTAATTAAAAATTATAACTGAATTATAGAATAAAGAGAAGAAGAATGTAGATAGTTAAAATTCTAACATCTAACATCCAACTTCTTAGAAAGAAAAGGAGGAAATTGAGTTGAATACTACAGATCCAATCGCAGATATGTTAACAAGAATAAGAAATGCAAATACTTCAAAACATAAGACAGTAGATGTACCTGCATCAAAAATGAAATTAGGAATAGCTGAAATATTATTCAAAGAAGGATATATCAAAGCTTTTGAAGAAATAAAAGATGAAAATCAAGGAATAATCAGAATTACTTTAAAATATGACGAAAAAGGAAACAGAGTAATTGATGGATTAAAAAGAATTAGTAAACCAGGATTAAGAGTTTATGCTTCTAGAGAAGAATTACCAAAAGTATTAAACGGATTAGGAATTGCAATAATTTCTACATCACAAGGATTAAAAACAGATAAAGAAGCAAGACAATTAGGTGTTGGTGGAGAAGTACTAGCATATATTTGGTAAAATTGTACAAAATCAATTAAATGAATTTTGTATACATTAAAAGGCGAAAGCTATAAAATGACATAATTCAAAAATAAGGAGGAAAAGAAAATGTCAAGAATAGGAAATAAACCTATAGAAGTTCCAAATGGTGTAGAAGTAAAAATAGACGGAAATAAAATTACTGTAAAAGGACCAAAAGGAACATTAGAAAGAGAAGTACATAAAAATATTTCTTTAGAAATGAATGATAATACAATTAAAGTAATAAGAAAAGATAATGAACCAGCTAACAGAAGTTTACATGGTTTAACAAGAACTTTAATTAATAATATGATAATAGGTGTAACACAAGAATACACTAAAGAATTACAAATAAATGGAGTTGGATACAGAGTTGCAAAACAAGGAACAGGTTTAAATATGACTTTAGGATATTCACATCCAGTAATATTTGAAGCACCTGCAGGAATTACTTTTGATGTACCAAATCCAAATACAATTATAGTTAGAGGAATTGATAAAGAATTAGTAGGCCAAACAGCAGCTGTTGTAAGATCTAAGAGACCACCAGAAGTATATAGAGGTAAAGGTATTAAATATGCTGATGAAGTTATTAGACGTAAAGAGGGTAAAACAGGAAAATAAATTTTGATTAAATCAATTTAATCAAAATTACTTCGAAAAAATAATAGTTATAAGAAGGGAGTAGAAGAAAATGGTTAAGAAAACAGATAGAAAAATGGAAAGAACAAGAAGACATTTAAGAGTAAGAACAAAAATATCTGGAACAAGTGAAAGACCAAGATTATGTGTATATAGAAGCAATAGCAATTTATATGTACAAATCATAGATGATGTTGCAGGAAATACATTAGTTAGTTGTTCAACATTAGATAAAGATATTAAAACAAAACATGCAAACAAAGAAGCTGCTAGAGAAGTTGGAACAATGATAGCTAAAAAAGCATTAGAAAAAAATATTAAAACTGTAGTTTTTGACCGTGGTGGATACATCTATCATGGAGTAGTAAAAGAATTAGCAGAAGCTGCTAGAGAAGGCGGACTAGAGTTCTAAATTAGTAGAGGACAAAAAAGGTAAAAATGTGTCTTCTAACAATAAAAAAGGAGGAAAGGAAAAACCGATGGAAGAAAAAAGCGAATTAAAAGAAAAAGTAGTTGCTATAAACAGAGTTGCAAAAGTTGTTAAAGGTGGTAGAACTTTTAGATTTAGTGCAGTAGTTGTTGTAGGTGACGAAAACGGACATATTGGTGTTGGTAATGGTAAAGCTGCAGAAGTTCCAGATGCAATTAAAAAAGCTATTCAAGAAGCTAAAAAGAACTTAGTAGAAGTTCCAATAATTGATACAACAGTACCACATGAATATGTTGGAAAATTTGGTAGTGCAAAAGTTTTATTAAAACCAGCTGCTGTTGGTACTGGATTAATAGCTGGAGGTAGTGTTAGACCAGTATTAGAGCTTGCAGGATATAAAAATATAAGAACAAAAGTTATTGGAACAAACAATCCAAGAAACGTTGTTTATGCTACAATCGAAGGATTAAAAGCTATGCAAACAGCTGAACAAGTAGCTAAAAAAAGAGGTAAAAAAGTAGAAGAAATATTATAATCTATAATGAAAACATACAGAAAAATTAAGGAGGTGCAAGCATAAAATGAAACTAGGAGAATTAAAACCAGCTGAAGAAAGAGTTTCAAGAAGAAGAGTAGGACGTGGAACAGGTTCTGGACTTGGAAAAACATCTGGAAGAGGACATAAAGGACAAAAAGCAAGATCAGGCGGCGGAGTAAGAAGAGGATTCGAAGGTGGTCAAACACCATTATATAGAAGATTACCAAAAAGAGGATTCACAAATATCCATGCTAAAAACTATACAGAAGTAACATTAACAATGTTAAATAAATCAACAGTTGCAGATGTTACAGCTGAAACTTTATTAGCTGATGGAATAATTGGCAAAGTAAATGATGGAATAGTAATATTAGCAACAGGAAAACTAGAAAAGAAATTGAACGTTAAAGCTACAAGATTTACTGCAAAAGCAAAAGAAGAAATTGAAGCTTTAGGCGGAAAGACTGAGGTGATTTAATTGTTTAAAACAATCAAAAATGCATTTAAGACACCTGATGTAAGAAAAAGAATATTATATACGCTATTATTAATAGTAATTTTTAGATTAGGATGTTATATTACTGTACCAGGCGTAGATAGTATAGCATTAAATAAAACTATGAGTTCAACAAATGGAGTAGCAGGATTAATAGATATGATTTCAGGAGGGGCATTTTCAAGATTTTCAGTTTTTGCAATGTCAATAAGCCCATATATAACAGCTTCAATTGTTATTCAATTATTAGGAATGATAATACCATCTTTAGAGAGATTAACTAAAGAAGGTGGAGAAGAAGGAAGAAAGAAGATTAATAAATATACAAAAATATTAACATTAGTATTAGCTTTAGTTGAAGCAATAGGTGTATTTTTATCATATAAATCTTCTGGAATATTCGTAAACACAAATTTTGCTACAGGAGCATTAGTAGTAATATCTCTAGTAGCAGGAACATCAATATTAATGTGGCTTGGAGATGAAATAACAAATAAAGGTATAGGAAATGGAATTTCAATGATTATCTTTATAGGTATTATTTCAGGATTACCAAGTTTTGCAGTAACACTATGGAATTTAATATTCTCAAGTACAGGATTTAGTACAACAGGATTATTAATGGCAATAGGAATATTAATAGGTGCTATAATATTAATAGCAGGAGTTGTATTTATACAACAAGCTGAAAGAAGAGTACCTGTACAATATTCTAAAAAAGTAGTTGGAAGAAAAATGGTAGGAGCACAAAATACACATATACCATTAAAATTAGCTATGGCAGGAGTAATGCCAATAATATTTGCATCATCATTTTTAACATTCCCAGCAATGTTAATACAAATATTAAATGCAAATGCTACTACGGCTGCAGCAACTGGATTTTGGGCAGGACTTTATAAATTTTCAATAGCTACATCATCTTCAAGTGTAGGTATTGGATATAGTATAGCTAATGCAGTAGTATATTTAGTATTAATTATGGCATTTACATTTTTCTATACATATGCAACATTTAATCCAGCAGAAGTATCAAATAATATTAAACAAAATGGTGGATTTATACCAGGAATAAGAGCAGGAAAACCAACAACAGATTATTTATCATCAATAATATCAAAATTAACATGGTTTGGTGGATTCTTCTTAGCAGTAATAGCAATATTACCAATGCTTTTAAGATTCACAGGACTAAATATAGCATTTGGTGGTACATCAATATTAATCGTTGTAGGAGTAGCTCTAGAAACTGTACAACAATTAGAATCATTATTAGTAATGAGACACTATAAAGGATTCTTAGAATAGAAATATATAACATTGTGGGGAGGTATGCGTTTTTGCATATCACCCTATAATGATTTTTATAATGTTTACTAATAGAGGTTGGAGGTTGGAAGTTAGATTTTTCCACTTCACCAACATCCATTTCACTAAACTCTACTAAGTAAATATTATAAAGATTATTATAAACAATAGTCTAAATTATTTGAGGAGAGATGTATATAATGATAATTATTATGTTAGGAGCACCTGGAACCGGAAAAGGAACAGTTGCAGCGTTATTACAAGAAAAACTTGGAATTAAACAAGTATCAACAGGAGATATATTTAGAAAAAATATAAAAGAAGGTACAGAATTAGGAAAATTAGCTGATAAATATATATCAAAAGGAAATTTAGTACCAGATGATGTAACAGTAAAAGTAGTTGAAGATAGATTAAATGAGCCAGATGTAGAAAACGGAATTATATTAGATGGATTCCCAAGAACAGTAAAACAAGCAGAAGAATTAGATAGAATATTAGCAGAAAAAGGTAAAAAAGTAGATAAAGTAATAAATTTAACAACACCAGATGAAGAAATAGTAGAAAGAATTGTAAATAGACGTGTATGCTCAAACCAAGAATGTAAAGCAGTATATAATATAATTTTAAATCCACCAAAACAAGATGGAATATGTGACAAATGTGGTTCAGAATTAATAACAAGAAAAGATGATACAGAAGAAACAGTAAGAGCAAGACTAAAAAATTATCTTGAACAAACAAGTCCACTAGTTGAATATTACGAAAAACAAGGTAATTTATTAACAGAATTAGTAAGCAAATCAATAAATAAATTAGGAAAAGATGTAGCTGAAGAAGTAGCTAAAATTTTAAAATGAGACAAGTGGGGCATAACAAAAATGTCTCATAAAAATATCGAAGATTAATGAAAGATTGACAAAAATATGTCTCAAAAAAGGAGACGACTAAAATGGTAACAATAAAATCAAAAAGAGAAATAGAATTAATGAAAGAAGTTTGTAAAGTTGTTGCATTAACATATCAAGAATTAGAAAAAAAAATAAAACCAGGTATGACAACATGGGAATTAGATAAAATTGCAGAAAAAACAATGAGAAGTTTAGGAGCAATACCAGCACAAATTGGATATGATCCAGGAATAAGAGGAGTGCCTAAATTTCCGGCAGCAACTTGTATATCAGTAAATGATGAAGTTATACATGGAATACCTTCTAAAAATAGAATAATAAAAGAAGGTGATATAGTAAGTGTAGACACAGTAGCATTAAAGAATGGATTTAATGGAGATGCTGCAAGAACTTTTATAGTAGGAAAAACATCTAAAGAAAATCAAAGATTAGTTGATGTTACAAAACAAGCTTTTTTTGAAGGAATAAAATATGCAAAACCAGGAAATAGAATAGGTGACGTATGTCATGCAATAGGTGAATATGTACATTCACAAGGATTTTCAGTAGTCAGGGAATTCCAAGGTCATGGAATAGGAAAAGAAATGCATGAAGACCCAGGAATACCAAATTACGGAAAAGCAGGTAGAGGAATAAAATTAGAACCAGGGATGACTTTAGCTATTGAACCTATGGTAATTCAGGGAAAACCAAACATTTTAGAACTTGAAGATGGATGGACAATAATAACTGAAGATGGAAGCATGGCTGCACATTATGAAAATACAATTTTAATTACAGAAAAAGAGCCAGAAATATTGACAATACTTTAGAAATGTTGTATACTATAGTAGTTATTATTAAAATGGAAAAATTGTGAAAAAAGTAATAACAAATTGCTCTATAGGAGGGGATATTTTGGCAAAGGAAGATGTTATAGAAGTAGAAGGAACGGTAGTTGAAGCATTACCAAATACAAATTTTAAAGTTGAACTTGAAAATGGACATCAAATATTAGCTCATATTTCAGGAAAACTTAGAATGAACTATATAAAAATTCTACCAGGAGATAAAGTAAAAGTAGAACTTTCACCATATGACTTGAGTAAGGGTCGTATAACTTGGAGAGCAAAATAAAATTAAATGATTGTGTTATCACTTTAGTGATTACAAATCATTATATACAAAAATAAGTTTACTTATTTTTGTAATACATATAGAAAAAAGATTAACCCAAAAATATATAAAGCCCAAAAGGCTAATTAAATAGGAGGTGCAAAAACATGAAAGTAAGACCATCAGTAAAAAAAATATGTGACAAATGTAAAGTAATAAAAAGAAAAGGGGTAATTAGAGTTATCTGCGAAAACCCTAAACACAAACAAAGACAAGGATAATTTTAAACAAGTTTATAACACAAATAGGTAGCGGCTGTGAAGTATATAATAAATATACTAAACATATCAATTTGTGTTTATATATATGTCTTGAAAATATCTAAAGACCCAATAGCATGGGTGCATTTCACCTTTAGAGAAAATAAAGACAAACATTAAAAAATAATTTTGGAGGTGCAAAATAATATGGCTCGTATAGCAGGAGTAGATCTACCTAAAGAAAAAAGAGTAGAAATAGGACTTACATATATTTATGGAATAGGATTAACAAGCTCTCAAAAAATTCTAGCAAAAGCTGGTATAAATCCAGATACTAGAGTAAAAGACTTAACTGATGATGAAGTTAATAGCATAAGAAAAGTTATTGATGAATCATATATAGTTGAAGGTGATTTAAGAAGAGAAGTTGCTTTAAACATAAAAAGACTTACAGAAATAGGATGCTACAGAGGATTAAGACATAGAAAAGGTTTACCTGTAAGAGGACAAAGAACAAAAACAAATGCTAGAACAAGAAAAGGTCCTAGAAAATTGGTTAGCAAAAGCAAGAAATAAAATTTAAAATCGATTATAATCGGCATCTTGCACATTTTTATATCATTAACCAGACTTCAATGTACACAAAGTACATTATCAGCCTGTTTAATTCATAAAAATGCACAATATACCAATTCTAATCAATTTTTCAAAAATTATAGAGACATCATTTTATTAAAAATGAAGGAGGGAATTTTAGAAAATGGCTAATAATAAAACAACTAGAAAACCAGTAGCTAGAAGAAATAGAAAAAACATCGAAAAAGGTGAAGCACATATTCATTCTAGTTTTAACAATACAATAGTTACAATAACAGATACACAAGGAAATGCAATTTCATGGGGAAGTGCTGGAGAATTAGGATTCAAAGGTTCAAGAAAAAGTACACCATTTGCTGCAGGACAAGTAGCTGAAACAGCAGCTAAAGCAGCTATGGAGCATGGATTAAAAACAGTAGAAGTATTTGTTAAAGGACCAGGAGCTGGAAGAGAAGCAGCAATAAGAGCACTTCAAACAGCAGGTCTAGAAATAAGCGCAATAAAAGACGTAACACCAATACCACACAATGGATGTAGACCACCAAAAAGAAGAAGAGTTTAGAAGAAGGGAGTAATAGTAATGGCAAGATATAAAGACGAACAATGTCGTAGATGCCGTAGAGAAGGACAAAAATTGTTCTTAAAAGGTGAAAGATGCTATACAGATAAATGTAGTATATCAAGAAGAAATTATGCACCAGGACAACACGGACAAAAAAGAGCAAAACTTTCTGAATACGGTACACAATTAAGAGAAAAACAAAAAACAAAAGCATATTATGGAGTTGGAGAAAAACAATTCAGAAAATATTTTGAAATGGCTTCAAATAAAAAAGGTGTAACAGGTGAAAACTTATTACAAATATTAGAAAGCAGATTAGATAATGTTGTATACAGATTAGGATTTGGAACATCAAGAGCACAAGCAAGACAATTTGTAAATCATGGACAATTTGAAGTAAATGGAAACAAAGTTGATATACCATCTTATTTAGTAAAAGCAGGAGATATAATTACAGTTAGAGAAAGCAAAAAAGATAACTCTACATTAAAATCAAATATAGAATTAAATGCAACTAGACCAGTTCCAGCTTGGTTAGAAAGAGATAATGAAAAACTAAGTGGTAAAGTAGTTAGATTATCAGCTAGAGAAGATATAGATCTTCCAATAGAAGAACATTTAATAGTAGAGCTTTACTCAAAATAATAGTTTTTAAATAGTTTGAGAATATTCTCAATTTAGGAGGTAAAAATGATAGAATTTGAAAAGCCAAATATTGAATGTCTAGAAATTGATGAAGCAAATAATTATGCAAAATTTGTATGTGAACCATTAGAAAGAGGATATGGTGTAACAATAGGAAATTCACTAAGAAGAATATTACTTTCATCACTTCCAGGATGTGCTATAACAAGCGTAAAAATTGATGGAGTATTACATGAATTTTCAACAATACCAAATGTTGTAGAAGATGTACCAGAATTGATAGTAAATCTAAAAAATGTAAGACTAAAATTTGAGGAAAATGAAGAAAAAATATTAAGAATAAACTTCAAAGGTGAAGGTGAAGTTACAGCTGGTGATATACAAACAGATGGAACAGTAGAAATACTAAACCCTGATTTACATATAGCAACAGTTTCAGAAGGCGGAAGCCTTGTGATGGAAATGACAGCTGATAGAGGAAGAGGATATAATTCATCTGAACAAAATAAAAAACCAAATCAAGACATTTCTGTACTTCCAATAGATTCAATATATACACCAATTAAAAAAGTAAATTATCAAGTAGAAAATACTAGAGTTGGTCAAATGGTTGACTATGATAAATTAACTATAGAAGTATGGACAGATGGAAGTTTAAAAGCACATGAAGCTTTAAGCTTAGCAGCAAAAGTAATGACAGGACATTTAGAATTATTCATAGATTTATCTGAAACAACTAAAAACACACAAGTTATGGTTGAAAAAGAAGAATCTAAGAAAGAAAAAGTTCTAGAAATGTCAATTGAAGAACTAGAGTTATCAGTTAGATCATACAATTGCTTAAAAAGAGCAAATATATCAACAGTTGAGGATTTAATAAGCAAATCTGAAACAGAAATGATGAAAGTTAGAAATCTAGGTAAAAAGTCTTTTGACGAAGTAACAGCCAAGTTACATTCATTAGGATTAGACTTTGCACAAGATGAGGAATAAAACATTAAAAAATAAGGAGGTTGAAAAAATTGGCTACAAATAGAAAATTAGGTAGAACTACAGATATAAGAATGGCAATGTTAAAAAACTTAACAACAGATTTACTAGTATATGGAAAAGTTGAAACAACATTACCAAGAGCAAAAGAAGTAAAAGCAATAGCTGATAGCTTAATATCACTTGCAATAAAAGAAAAAGACAATTTTGAAGAAGTAGAAGTAAAAGTTGTTAAAGCAAAATTAGACTCAAAAGGTAATAAAGTTACAGAATTAGTAAAAAGCAAAAACGGCAAAGAATTCTTAAAAGTAGTAAAAGAAGAAACTACTGAAAAAAGACAAAAAGATATGCCATCTAGATTAAATGCTAGAAAAAAAATAATGAGAAAAGTAAATAAAGTAAAAGACGCTGATGGTAATAATATAGATGTACCAGCAAAATTATTTAATGAAATAGCAACTAAATACGCAGATAAAAACGTAGGTGGATACACACGTATAATAAAAGCAGGTCCTAGAAGAGGAGATGCAGCAGAAGTTGCAATATTACAATTAGTATAAGAAAAATGTCCCAGATGGGACGTTTTTTTGTCCCAAAAGGGACGGTTCTTTTTGGGACATCTGTTAAAGTTGCAATAAAAATAAAGGAGAACCAAATGAAACAACAATTATCTCAATACCAAATAACATATTCAAAAATAAAAAACGTATACATCCAAATAAAGGACGGAAAAGTACTAATAAAAGCACCAAAAAGAATACCTAAAAAAGAACTAGAAAAAATAATAGAACAAAAGTCAGACTGGATTAACAAAAATTTAGAAAAATCAAAACAAAAAAAAGAAAGAAAAACACTATATACAGAAGAACGATTTAAGCAAATAGTAGAAGAACAAACAAATACATTAATAAAACAAACTGGTTTAGTTCCAAATAAAATAAGAATAAGAAACATTAAATATGCATGGGGAACATGTTCAGCAAATAAAAATATAACTATAAATTATAACTTAATAAAGTACAGTGAACAAGCAATAAAATACGTGATTTTGCATGAATTGTGTCATTTAAAATATATGAACCACTCAAAAGAATTTTGGAGTTTAGTTCAAAAATATATGCCGGAATATAAAGAAATAAAAAAAGAATTCAAAGCCTATACTTGACAAGAGGTCAAAGTAAAAGTTATAATGTTAAATATAAGACAAAAGCAAAATAAGTAGGGGAAATATACATAAAAAAACAGTACGCTAGAATCGTTGAGACTGTAAAGAAAGAGAGAGCTACACTTTAGAAAATAAAGGTTTATTAAGTGAACCCCAAAAATATAAAATAAAAAAAGATAGTAATACTATTTCTGTATCTATTTAGATACAGGGTAGTATTGCTATCTTTTTGATGTTAAAATTATTTATTTCTATTAATTAAATTGAGAAAGAATAATATTGAAAGAATTTAAAAAATTATAAAAAAGGGGAAAAATTGAAATGAAAAAATTTAAGAGAATTGTAATTGCAATAATAGTTCTAATTCTTTGTTTTAGTGTAGGCGCATTTTCAACAAGTAATTATTGGAGTAGTGAAACTGTTTATCCATTTAATTTAAATACATATGATGCAGTAAGAACTGATACTGCATGAATTTAGAGCAAAATTTAAACGAATTACATTCTAAGTTATGGAAAACATTTATGGATGCTAAAACATTGGTCAGCATAGAAATCACATAAATAATTTAATAGAATATAATAAACCATAGGAGGCTACAAAATGTTAGAATTTGTATTAAACACGATATTTTGGACATTAGCCATTTATGGTTTATTTGAAATTATAAAAAATATTATATATGTAAGTACATATACAAAGTTTAAATCAGATGGAATTTATGTAATAATCGCAGTAAAAAATCAGGAAGAAAAAATAGAAGGATTTTTGCGTTCCATAATATTTAAAATATTGTACGGGAGAGAAGAATATTTGAACAATATAATTGTTGCAGATTTGCAGTCAACTGATAATACAAAGGAAATAGCAAAAAAACTTTCTAAAGATTATGAGATTTTAAAGGTTACGAGTTGGAGAGAGTGTAAAGATATAATTGATAATGTGGATGAAACCTGAATTTTAGGATGGAGGAAAAAATTCAGGTTTTTTTCTGTTCCCCAATTTATTTGTTGTATAAAGTAAGGATATATGATATAATATCCACATATTGTAATAAAATAAACTGTATTATACGAGGTGAAAATATGATATTGGAAGAAACAAAAATTAGCATTGCAATGGAATTAATAGAAAATAAAATAGGAGATTGTATGAATAAAAGAAGCACAATCAAAAATGAAAAAATAGAAGCAGAATATAATAAATTACTTTTAGAAAGAGAAGAAATATATAAAGGTAATTATAATGTAATAAATAAAATAATAAATGAAGCAAGGAGAGAAAAAATTGATTAATCCAAAAGTAAGAGCAATAGATAGAATACACCAAAATTTACAACCAGATTTAAAACAATTAATGAAAAAGCACATATTATCTGAAGAAGAGCATTTAAGAGTATTAGAAAATATTAAAGAAGAATCTTATACTGGAAAGAATCCAGTAAAAAAACCAAAGTTTATTATAGTTGCAGGACAAACAGGAAGTGGAAAAAGTAACTTAACAGCTTCAATTTATAAAAAAGATGAAGGTAATATAGTTATTATAGATTCAGATAGATATAAAGCATATAGAGCTGATAGTAAAGAAATATTGAGAAATCATTTAGTAGAATATGCTTTTTTGACAGCTCCAGATGCATATTTACATAGAGATGAAATGATAGTTGATGCAATGAAAAAAAGATACAATATATTAATGGAATGTGCACCATCACAAAAAGAAGGTTTGTTTGTTGATGTATCACAATTAATGGATGCTGGTTATAATGTAGAAATAAATGTACTTGGCGTTAGCTCATTAAACAGTTTATTATCAATACATGAAAGATATGAAGCAAAAATAAAACTTAACGATATATCGGCAAAATTGACAGGAATAGAAAGACATGATGATTCTTTTAAAGCATTAGGAAACATTATAAAAGATGCTCAAAAATTATCCGGAATTACTATTAATGTGTTTGAAAGAGGAAGGACATATCCATATGTTCCAAAAGAAATATATTTTTCAAATAGTAATGAAAGAATATTTTCATGTCCATTTGAAGCATTAATGTGCACACAACACAAGGATGGAAAATTAGCAATACAAAATTTTGAGAATAGATATAAAACAGTTAAATGCCAAATGGATGAAAGAAATGCACCTGAAGCTCAAAAAGAACAGTTAGAAAAAGTATGGGAACGATATGAAAAACTTAGAGAACAAGAAATGGAATATTAATGGAGGAAAAATGATATGGAAATTATAATTTTAGGAACAGGACATGGAACAGCAACAGAATGTTATAATACGTGTTTTGCTATAAAAAAAGAGGAAGAATATTTTCTTGTAGATGCTGGAGGTGGAAACGGAATTTTAAAACAATTGAAAGATGCACAAATACCAACAGAAAAATTAAAAGGAATGTTTGTGTCACATACTCATACAGATCATATTTTAGGAGCAATTTGGATAATAAGAATTGTAGGTAGAAAATACCTAGTTGAGGATTATCAAATGCCATTTTATATATATGGAAATAATGAGGTAATAAAAGCAATAAAGCAAGTTTGTGATGCTGTTTTACCAGAAAAATTTAATCAGTTGCTAGATAAAAAAATTAAATTAATTGAAGTTGATACAGGTAATACTATAGACATATTAAAAAATAAAGTTACCTTTTTTGATATAAATGCAAAAAAAGTAAAACAAACTGGATTTTATATGTTATTAAATAATGAAGAAAAGTTTACTTTCATAGGAGATGAAGTATGCTCAGAAACAACAGAGAAATATGTAGAACATAGTAAATGGCTTTTTGCTGATGCATATATGGCAGGAGAAGAAGCAGAAAAGTATGATCCAATAAAAAGACATCATCACAGTACTGTGAAATTTGTGGCTGAATTATGTCAAAGATTGGACGTTAAAAATGTGATTTTATCACATACTATAGATACAGATTTGAAAAACAGAAAACAAATTTTTATGGAAGATGCAAAAAAATATTTTAGAGGTAATGTATTTGTTCCAGATGATTTAGACGTTATCAAAATTATATAACATTCTTTCAAATTAATTGCTAAAAATAAAAGGAGAGATATATATTTGGAAATCAAAGGAGAAGTAACAGACATAATATACCAAAATGATGTAAATAGCTACACAATAGCAGTATTTGAAACCGAAGACGAAGAAACAACAATAGTAGGATACTTGCCATTTGTAAAAAGTGGAGACACACTAAAAGTAGAAGGCAGATTTGTAGAACATAAAGATTATGGAAGACAATTTAAAGTAGAAACCTTTGAAAAACTAATGCCAGAGACACTAGGAGCATTAGAAAGATATCTAGCAAATGGAAACATAAAAGGAATAGGAGAAGCAACTGCAAAAAAGATAATAAAGAAATTTGGAGAAGATACAATAAGCGTATTCAAATTTGAACCAGAAAGACTAGCTGAAATTAAAGGAATATCAAAAAGTAAAGCAATAGAGATGGCAGAAAGCTTTTTAGAAAACTGGGAAGTATGGCAAATTGTTGGATTTTTAGAAAGATTCGGAATTGGTGCAGAAAATGCAAAAAAAGTTTATGATTTATTAGGAATAAATGCAATAGAACAAATTGAATCAAATCCATACATATTAATAGATATAGCCAGAGGAGTAGACTTTAAACAAATAGACCAAATGGCTTTAGAATTAGGAATAAGCTATGATAATCAGAAAAGAGTTGAAAGTGGTATAAAATATGGACTTATAAAAGCCACATATAATGGACATTCTTGTGTAATTAAAGAAAACTTAATTGAATTTGTAATTTCTTTATTAGATGTAACCACAGAAAGTATTGAAGATAATTTAATTAGTTTAAAAGCGAAAGATGAAATAATAATTGAAAAAAGAGAAGATACAGAGTGGATATATCTAGAAAATTTTTATAAAGTAGAACAAGAAATTGCACTAAGGTTGATAAGATTAGATAATGCACCAAACATGAAAAAAATAGAACATATTGAAAATGCATTAAAAAAAGTCGAGTCAAAATCAAATATAGAATTATCAGAAAAACAAAGAGAAGCGGTAAAATCAATAAATCAAAACAATGTAACAATTATTACAGGTGGACCAGGTACAGGAAAGACAACAATTATAAAAACTATAATTGATTTATATGAAGAAAGAAACAAAAAAGTAGTTTTGGCAGCACCAACAGGAAGAGCTGCAAAGAAAATGACAGAAGCAACAGAAAAGGAAGCATCAACATTGCACAGACTATTGGGTATAGGAAAACTAGATGATGAAGGAATATACTCAAAACATAATGACTATAAAGGCGAACCAATAGATGCAGATTTAATAGTAGTAGATGAGCTTTCAATGGTAGATATGTTTTTAATGAACTATTTACTAAATTGCGTATATCAAGGAACTAAACTTGTATTGGTAGGAGATATAGACCAATTAGCATCAGTAGGACCAGGAAGCGTATTAAAAGATTTAATAAATTCAGAAGTCATAAATACTGTTAAATTAGACAAAATCTTTAGACAAGCTGCAAAAAGTAAAATCATTTTAAATGCACATAGAGTAAATAATGGTTTAGGATTTATTCAAAAAGGCGACGAAGATTTAGAAGAAGACACAAAAGAAGACTTCTTCTTTATAAAACAAAACTCAACAGAAAAGATGTTACAAGAAATAATAAGCCTATCAACAGGAAGATTAGAAAAATTCGGAAACTATGACTTTTTCAAGAATATACAAGTGCTAACACCAACAAAAAAAGGACCATTAGGAACAAGAGAACTAAATAGAGCATTGCAAGCTGTTTTAAACCCAAATTTAGAAGGATTACCGGAAAAAACAAGTGGTGGGGTAACATATAGAGTTGGAGACAGAGTAATGCAAGTAAAAAATAACTATGACATCACATGGGAAAGAGAAAAAAAGCCATTTGGAAATGAAAAAATAAATGGAGAAAGTTGGGCATCAACATATTTAGCAAAAACATCTGAAAAAGTAGAAATTGGGACAGGTGTATTTAATGGAGAAATAGGAACAATACTTGAAATAGATGAAAGAGAGAAAGTTGTTAAAATTCAATTTGACGATGAAAAAGTTGCATGGTATGAATATGCAGACCTAGAACAAATAGAGCATAGCTATGCAATAACAATACATAAAGCACAACGGAAGTGAATTTGATGTAGTAATAATGCTAGCTCCACAGTCAGCTCCAATGTTACTTACAAGAAATTTGTTATATACAGGAATTACCAGAGCGAAGAAATTGCTAATTATAGTTGGAAGTGACAGAATTGTAAATTATATGATTCAAAATGTGGATAGCAAGAAAAGAAATACGGGGTTAGAGTTTAAAATTAAACAGCTCAAAAAAAATAAAACTTAAAAATATAATACTTGAAAAGTATTCTTTTTTGGTATAAAATTGTATTGGCTCAAGAAAAAAGGTAAATACTATAAAAAATACCAAAAATTATATTAGGAGGAAAAATTATGAACAAAAAAACTGTAAAAGATATCGATTTAAAAGGAAAGAAAGTATTTGTAAGATGTGACTTCAATGTACCAATGGACAAAGAACAAAACATAACAGACAACACAAGAATAGTAGCAGCTATTCCAACAATAAAATATTTATTAGAGCAAAATTGTAAAATAATATTAGCATCACACTTAGGAAGACCAAAAGGAGAAGTAAAACCAGAATTCTCATTAAAACCAGTAGCAAAAGAATTATCAAAATTGTTAGATAAAGAAGTAATTATGGCAAATGATGTAATAGGAGAAGATGCAAAAACAAAAGCAGCAAATTTAAAAGAAGGAGAAATAATGCTTCTTGAAAATGTAAGATTCCACAGAGAAGAAACAGACAACGACCCAGAATTTGCTAAAGAATTAGCATCAATGGCAGAAGTATTTGTAAATGACGCATTTGGTGCAGCACATAGAGCACATGCTTCAACAGCAGGAATAGCAGCATATATACCAGCAGTATCAGGATTTTTAATAGAGAAAGAATTAACAGTATTAGGAGATGCTATAAATAATCCAGAAAGACCATTTATGGCAATACTTGGAGGAGCAAAAGTATCAGACAAAATAGGAGTAATTGATAGTCTATTAGATAAAGTAGATACATTAATGATAGGTGGAGGAATGGCATATACATTCTTTAAAGCACAAGGATACAATGTAGGAAATTCACTATGTGAACCAGATAAATGTGATTTAGCATTAGAAGCAATGGAAAAAGCTAAAGCTAAAGGCGTAAAATTATTATTACCAGTAGACACAAAAGTAGGAAAAGAATTTAAACCAGATACAGAAAGCAAAACAGTTGCATGGACAGAAATACCAGATGAATGGGAAGGATTTGACATTGGAGAAAAAACAATAGCAATGTTCAAAGAAGAATTAAAAAAAGCAAAAACAGTAATCTGGAATGGACCTTTAGGACTATTTGAATTTGACCAATTTGCAATAGGAACAAATGAAATAGCAAAAGCTTTATCAGAATTAGATGCAACAACAATAATAGGTGGAGGAGATTCTGGAGCAGCAGTAGAAAAAGCTGGATTAGCAGATAAAATGACACATATTTCTACAGGCGGAGGAGCATCACTTGAATTCCTAGAAGGTAAGAAATTACCAGGAATTGAATGTCTTCAAGATAAATAAGTTGGTCAAAAGGGACGCCCCTTTTTGACACAAAATAATTTCAATGCTAAAACAAAAAAATGTCTCAAGGAGGAAGATTATGAGAAAAAAAGTAATTGCAGGAAATTGGAAAATGAATATGCTTCCAAACGAAGCAATAGATTTTATAGACAAATTAGCACCACTTGTAAAAGACACAGAAAATGAAGTTGTGTTATGCGTACCATATACAGATTTATTTTATAGCCTATTAACAGCACAAGGAACAAACATAAAAATAGGAGCACAAAATATGCATTTTGAAGAAAGTGGAGCATATACAGGGGAAGTTTCAGGAAAAATGTTAAAATCAATTGGAGTTGAATATGTTATAATAGGACACTCTGAAAGAAGACAATATTTTAATGAAACAGATGAAACAGTCAACAAAAAAATAAAAGCAGCATTTGCAAATGGATTAAAACCAATAGTATGTGTTGGAGAAACACTAGAACAAAGAGAAGATGGCAAAACAGAAGAAGTTATTACAAAACAAACAGAGCTTGCATTAGAAGGATTAACAGATGAACAAGTGGAAAACACAATAATAGCATATGAACCAATATGGGCAATAGGAACAGGAAAAACAGCAACAGCAGAAGATGCAAATAATAGCATAAAAGCAATTCGTAACAAAATTTGTCAAATATATGGACAAATGGTAGGAAATGGAGTTATAATACAATATGGCGGAAGCGTAAAATCAACAAATGCCAAAGAATTATTTGAAATGTCAGATATAGATGGAGGCTTAGTTGGTGGAGCAAGCTTAAAACCAGATGAATTTGCAAAAATAGTGAATTATAGAAGTTAGTGAAATAGAAGTTGGTGAAGAGGATGTTGGTGAAATGGAAATTGGTAAAATAGAATATATACAATTTCTAACTTTCAACCTCTAACCTCCAACCTCTAACCTCTAAAAAAAGAAAGGATGCATAATAATGAATAACAAAGTAACAATGCTAATGATATTAGATGGATTTGGTGACAACGAAAATAAAGATGGAAATGCAGTAAAATTAGCAAACACACCTAATATTGATAAACTAATGAAAAAATATCCTAGTACAGACATATTTACAAGTGGACTACATGTAGGATTACCAGAAGGACAAATGGGAAATTCAGAAGTAGGACACACAAATATAGGAGCAGGAAGAATAGTATATCAAGAATTAACAAGAATAACAAAAGCTATAGAAGATGGAGATTTCTTTAGTAATCCAGAATTTATAGCAGCAATAGAAAATTGTAAAAAACACAATTCTAAATTGCACATTTTAGGACTAGTATCAGACGGCGGAGTTCATAGTCACATAAGACATTTATATGGATTACTAGAAATGGCTAAAAGAAGAGATTTTGAAGATGTATATGTACATTGCTTCTTAGATGGAAGAGATACACCACCAGCATCAGCAGAAAATTATGTTGCTGAATTACAAGAAAAAATGAAAGAAAAAGGAATTGGTAAAATAGCAACACTTTCAGGAAGATTTTACAGTATGGACAGAGACAAAAGATGGCAAAGAGTTCAAAAATGTTATGATGCTTTAGTAAATGGTGAAGGAATAAAAGCAGGAGATACAATAAAAGCAATAGAAGACTCATACCAAAAAGAAGTATTTGACGAATTTGTAGAACCAACAGTAATTTGTAATGGAAATGAACCAATTGCAAAAATAGAAGAAAATGATTCTGTAATATTCTTCAACTTTAGACCAGACAGAGCAAGAGAAATAACAAGAGCTTTAGTAGATCCAGAATTTAATGAATTTGAAACAAAGAAAATGAATTTATATTACGTATGTTTCACAAATTATGATGAAACAATGCCAAATGTTCATATAGCTTTCAAAAAAGAAAGATTAAACAATACATTTGGAGAAGTAGTAGCTAACAACAACTTAAAACAATTAAGAATTGCAGAAACAGAAAAATATGCACATGTAACATTTTTCTTTAATGGTGGAGAAGAAAAACAATATCCAGGAGAAGACAGAATATTAGTACCATCTCCAAAGGTAGAAACATATGATATGAAACCAGAAATGAGTGCATATGAAGTAACTGACAAAGTATGTGAAGCTTTAGAAAATGATAAATATGATGTAATAATATTAAACTATGCAAATACAGACATGGTAGGACACACAGGAAGTTTACAAGCAGCAATAAAAGCAGTAGAAACAGTAGATGAATGTGTAGGAAGAGTTGCAAAAATAATAGAAGAGAAAAAAGGAAACTTAATAATAACAGCAGACCATGGAAATGCAGAGCAAATGATAGACTATAAAACAGGAGAACCACATACAGCACATACAACAAATCCAGTACCAATAATCTTAATAACTGATAATAAAGATTATAAGTTAAAAGAAAATGGAAAATTAGCAGATTTAGCACCAACAATGCTTGATTTAATGGACATAGAAAAACCAAAAGAAATGACAGGAGAGAGTCTATTAATCAAAGAATAGGGGTAAATATGTTAAAACATACAAAGAAAATAAAAGAGATGTATGAAGACATACAAAGACATATATTTTATATGATACCAGAAAAATGGGATAGAATGTATTTATATGCTTCAGTATCAGATTTAATAGACAAAAATAAAACAGGAGAATTGTTCTTCTATTATATTCCAAAAGGAATATTTAAGAAGAACCCTGTTAATGTCTATGAAATACCACAAAAATTCAATTTAGATGAAAAAGAATATCTAAAACTGGTAAATATCTTATATCAAAAAATAGTTGAATTAAGAGAAGAATTTAAAAAAATAGAAATTGTACCAACATGGACAAATCTTACAATGACAATTCAAGGAATACAATTTAAAATTGAATATGATTATGAAGATTTAAGCAAATCAAAATTTTCAAGTCATGAAAGACATATAATATGGAGATACAATTATCTAGGAATTAAAGAAGAACAACTTAATAAACAAGAAAAAGAAATTATAGAAAGATATTTACTAGGCGAAAAAGTTGTTAGGCGAAGAGAACGATACGAAGCGGGAATATACATAAAGAATATTAAGAATATAGTTGATTATGACACAGGAAGTTATTCTACAGAACAAAATATAGAGTATGTGGCGACAAAAGAAGAAAAGGCTAGAAATCAGATTATAATGAGGATGGAGAAATAGAAGTTAGTGAAATAGAGGTTAGAGATATAGATGTTGGTGAAGTAGAGATTAGTGAAATGGAAGTTGGTGAAATAGAATATATACATTTTCCAACCTCCAACCTCCAACATCTAACCTCAAAATAAAAAATAGTTATTAGGTTTTAGAAAAAATTTCTAAAATAATATATAAAAAAATTCAAAAAATTGATTTGTAAATTAAAAAATTTGAATTTCTTAATTTATGATGAATGAAATGAAAGGAGCAAAAAAAGATGATTTATTCAAAAGAATTAGAAGGAATGTGTAAAGTAGCAAAAGGAGTAGACCATGGACCAGCACCAATTCCAGAAGAAGGAAAATGGGTAAAAGCAAAAGATATAAAAGATATATCAGGATTAACACATGGTATAGGATGGTGTGCACCACAACAAGGAGCATGTAAATTAACATTAAATGTAAAGGACGGAATAATCCAAGAAGCATTAATTGAAACAATAGGATGTTCAGGAATGACACACTCAGCAGCTATGGCTGGTGAAATTTTAACAGGAAAAACAATATTAGAAGCATTAAATACAGACTTAGTATGTGATGCTATAAATACTGCTATGAGAGAATTATTCTTACAAATAGTATATGGAAGAACACAAACAGCTTTCTCAGAAGGAGGACTTCCAGTAGGAGCAGGACTTGAAGATTTAGGAAAAGGACATACATCACAAGTTGGAACAATTTATTCAAGTTCATTAAAAGGACCAAGATATTTAAATTTAGCAGAAGGTTATATTGTTGAATTAGGATTAGATAAAGATGACCAAATTATTGGTTATAAATATGTTCATTTAGGAAAAATGATGGATAACATCAAAAAAGGAATTGATCCTAAAGAGGCAATAGAAAAAGCTTCTGGTACATATGGAAGATTTGATGAGGCTGTTAAAAAGATTGACCCAAGAGAAGAATAGACAAAAACGAATGAAAAGCACTTTTGCTTCGTTTTTAAAAATAAATTAATATAAAATTGTGAAAAAATGTACAGCTCACTAATTTTAATTTTAAATATTGAATAATAGAAAATTTAGGAGGAATAAAAATGGCAGTAACATTTGAAAGTTATGAAAGAAGAATAGACCAAATAAAACCAGTAATGGAAAAATACGGAATAAAAGATTTCGAAGATGCATTAAAAATATGCACAGATAAAGGATTTAATCCATATGAAATAGTAAAAGGAGTACAACCAATTTGTTTTGAAAATGCAGCTTGGGCATATACATTAGGTGCAGCAATAGCAATTAAAAAAGGTTGCACAAAAGCAGCAGATGCAGCAAAAGCAATAGGAGAAGGATTACAAGCATTCTGTATTCCAGGTTCAGTTGCAGATGATAGAAAAGTTGGATTAGGACATGGAAATTTAGCATCAATGCTATTATCAGAAGATACAAAATGTTTTGCATTTTTAGCAGGACACGAAAGCTTTGCAGCAGCAGAAGGAGCTATTGGTATAGCAAAATCAGCAAACAAAGTTAGAAAAGAACCATTAAGAGTAATCTTAAACGGACTTGGAAAAGATGCAGCACAAGTAATATCAAGAATAAATGGATTTACATATGTAAAAACAGATTTTGACTTTTTCACAGGAAAAGTAAATGTTGTTGAAGAAATAGCATACTCAGATGGAGAAAGAGCAAAAGTTAGATGCTATGGAGCAAATGATGTTAGAGAAGGTGTAGCAATTATGTGGATGGAAGATGTTGATGTTTCTATTACAGGAAACTCAACAAACCCAACAAGATTCCAACACCCAGTTGCAGGTACATACAAAAAAGAAAGAATTGAAGCAGGTAAAAAATACTTCTCAGTTGCATCAGGTGGTGGAACAGGAAGAACATTACACCCAGATAATATGGCAGCCGGACCAGCTTCTTATGGTATGACAGATACAATGGGAAGAATGCATTCAGATGCACAATTTGCAGGAAGTTCATCAGTTCCAGCACACGTTGAAATGATGGGATTAATCGGTATGGGTAATAACCCAATGGTTGGTGCTTCAGTTGCAGTAGCAGTTGCAGTAGAAGAAGCTATGAAATAAAAATTATTATAAAAAAAGCAAAGAAGAGAAACATAACAATATTTCTCTTCTTTTATTTAATAAAAAGTGGAGAAAAATTATGATAAGCAACAAAAAAATAATAAAAATAGTAGATATAATATATTGGTTAGTAATAGTCATAACAGTGATAATTCAATGTGTAAACGCAGTTCATATGGGAGAAATAGACCTAAGTGAAATAAACCTAAATGAAATAAAAAGTGCAACCTTTATGCAATATATGCACTTTTTTATAGGAATATTATTTATTATAATATTTCAATTTGTTACAGCAATATTAAAAAATTTTTATATAACTATAATATACTTTGGTATAAAAGTTGGATATAAAAAATATAATAAAGAAAAATTAGAAAAAATAGATTTCAAAAATGACAAATATTTTAGAGATATAATACCTGAATTATCACCAGCAGTACTAAGCTACATAGATGATTTTCAATTAGACGAAAAAGATATAGTAGCAACATTACTAGAATTACAATTAAAACAAAAAATTGATATAAATAACAAAATAGAAATAAAAGATAGTAGTGAAGAAAACTTAACAGAAAATGAAAAATATGTATTTCAAAATTTAAAAAATGGAACACTAAAAAATATTAGTATGTCAATTTTTGAACAAAAGGTTGTTTCTGACTGTAAACAAAAAGGTTTATTAATCGAAAAGCAAAATGTAAAACAAGAGATTATAAAAAAGATAATACTAGGTGTAATTATCTATGCACTAATAATTATTGCATTTTTCGAATTTCCAAATATATATAATCAATTTGCAGGAAACAATGATAATTTTATAGTTTTAGCTTTAATAGTGATGCCTATACTATTTTGTACAATGGTTATATATCCAGCTAGAACAATAATATATATAAAAACATATTATTTTATGAATAAAGTAAATTCATATGTTAGAAATAAAAATGCAAAGGAAATAAATGATAAATTAGAAGGGTTAAAGAAATATATAAAAGAATACAGTGTAATGAATGAAAGAAAAAAAGAAGAAATAAATATATGGGAGGATTATTTAATTTATTCAGTTATTTTTGGCGAAAATACTCAAATAGTAAAAGAGATTATAAAGATGATAAAAGATATAGAAGACAAGGCTTAAAACTTTGTCTTTTTTTGTGTTTTAGAAATTAATATAAAACCGAACAAAAATTTTACTTTTTTTATAAAAAAGTATTGACAAAATAAAAAAATAAATATAAAATAAGTGCAACAAAACGAACAAGATTTTGTAAAACACAAATTTGCAAGGAGTGATATAAAATGAAAATAATGACAAAGAAAATTAACCTAAAAATAACAATAGAAGAAACAGCAGAAAGACACCCAGTGCCTGTATTAGGAACAGATTATAAAGTTAAAATAATATACAAAAATATCAAAGTTGCTGAATTAGACGTAGAAGATAAAATTATAAAAATATCACTACCAAACAAATACAAAAAAGCAAACAATGAAAGAATATTAGACATAGCAATAGACAAAATGTATGAACAAATTGCAAAAGTTGAAATAGAAAGAGCAATGGAAAAAACAAGAATATTGTTAGGATTTGCACCTGAAGATTATGAAATTAAAAAAATGTATAATGAGCTTGGAAGATGCGAAGAAAACAAAATAATAATAAATCCAGAGATAGTAAAATATGGAAGAGATGTTATTGATTATATTGTATTGCATGAATATTGTCATCTAAAATATAAAACACATTGTAAAGGATTTATTAAGATGCTTGAAAAATATGAGCCTAATTTTGAAAAATACGAAAAAATATTAAAGGAAGTTTTCTGAGGATGGAACTGGTAGCCGTAGCCCATCGAAAAATGTAGGAAATGTGGAAAAATTTAGACATCTTTAAAATTTCCTTTTGAACTAAATCAAAAGCCTTGATATCAGCACTATAATCTTTCTTCAAACGAGCAGAAATTTCATCAGTAGTAAGTGTCCACATAATAAATTTGCTGTCCAACCATTAAGCTATATGGGGTTAAGCCTAAATTAGAGTTCATTATGTCTTGAACAGTTGTGCCGAATTGCAAAGCTAAATTATATAAAGTGTCACCAGGTCTGATAGTGTATAAAATAGGATTTAAATCATTCATAATTTCACCTCTATATAAAATATTAAATAAAAATAAAAATGTTACAAAAAACTAAAACTTTAATTTAAAATATCTTGAAAAACTAAATAATATAAGGTAAAATAGTACTTGAAATAAAAGTAAATGATATTATTTTTAATTATGAAGATATAATTAAAAAATAGGAGGAAAAAATGAAATTAGGAATTGTAGGACTACCAAATGTAGGAAAAAGTACATTATTCAATAGTATAACAAAAGCAGGAGCTGAATGTGCAAATTACCCATTTTGCACAATAGAGCCAAATGTTGGAGTAGTAGCTGTGCCAGATGAAAGGCTAAAAAAATTAACTGAAATGTATAAACCCGAAAAGACAACGCATGCAGTAATTGAGTTTGTAGATATAGCTGGATTAGTAAAAGGCGCAAGTAGAGGAGAAGGTTTAGGAAATAAGTTTTTGTCACATATAAGAGAAACTGACGCAATTGTAGAAGTTGTAAGATGTTTTGAAGATACAAATGTTGTTCATGTTGATGGAAGCGTAAACCCAATTAGAGATATAGAAACGATTAATTTAGAATTAATTTTTGCAGATATAGAAACAGTAAATAAAAGATTAGATAAAGCAAGAAAAAATTTAAAAGCAGATAAAAAGTATCAAGAAGAAATTAACTTACTAGAAAAAATATTAAAAGTTCTAGAAGAAGGAAAATCAGCAAGAACAATAGATTTTAATGATGATGAACAAATTTTAGTAAAAGATATGTTTTTATTAACTACAAAACCAATTTTATATGTTGCAAATATATCTGAAGAACAACTAGAAGATGCAGAAAATGATGAAATGGTTAAACAAGTAAAAGAGTATGCTTCAAAAGAAAAAGCAGAAGTAATACCTTTATGTGTAAAAGTAGAAGAAGAACTTTCAGGACTAGAAGATGAAGATAAAAAAGAAATGCTAGAAGCATTAAGGGAATTGTTTTTGCCGGAAGCTATGGAAGTAAAGAATCTTCCCATTGCCTTGGAAAACAAAAACCGAATTCTTTTAGAATTTGAGCGGGAAAAGTATCATATTCCCTTTTTCATAGAAGTAAAGCCATATAAAGAGATATTATTACATCCGGCAGAAGAAACATTTGAGAAGTTAACGTATCTTCGCTTTCCAACGGAAGAATATCTTGCACAGGGATTCTATGAAATTGTGGATAAACTGGAACTTTTGAATGATCTTAGTTGGTATAAGGAAATCTATGATATTCTTTTAACAGAAACGATAGACGGAAGAAGGGTAAGGGACTGCTTTGGAAGGCTATTAGAGCGTAAGGCAATCCCATCCTTAGAAAAAAGACTAGATACCATAAAAGGATATGCTGATTATGGGTACATGAAGAAAAAATGGAAAAACGAAAAGAAACGTCAAAGTGGAGCGTTTCCGGAATGGAAAGACGTTATTTCACTGTTAGTCACCTTTTTTTCTCCCATCTATGATGCTGTAATTCGTGATGAAGTGTTCTTTGAGGACTGGATGCCGCAGTTGGGCAGATATCTATAGAAGGTTATAAAAGTCCGGAAAGAACCACACTTGCAATCGTACCGATTAAGGTAGTAAGTAAAGCACCGGCCAGCGTA
>OIYO01000512.1_pt1 | contig 31203 bp, 30 predicted proteins | sample 1588191 | NCBI WGS metagenome assembly OIYO01 (sample SAMN03283275) | human gut metagenome | biome: human-associated habitat; material: feces | host: Homo sapiens | place: Peru | collected 2012 | reverse complement strand
TGCTGTAGGCGGTGTTGGGGTCGTCGTAAGCAGCGTCAGCCGCCACACTGCTGCCGCAGTAAGGGCAGACCGCCGCATCGGCGTCTATTACGTTTCCGCAGTATCTGCAAATCATTTTGACACCTGTCTTTCTGTTGATTTTATCATTCTGGGGTATAGCTGTTTTTTCTGGTTTTTCCAATACGTAGTTTATTATAACATTAAAACTGTGCTTCCGTCAATCTGCACCCCCTAAATCTTTTATGCAAAGCGGCCTTTTTGCCCAACTCTACTAATAGTATACAAAGATTAATACAAAATTTTTAAATAAGTCTTGCTTTTTAGGGCTTCAGGACGTAGAATCCAACTTGGGTTTTTCAGAGAGAATTTGATTGAAAAAGAGATATCCGGCAAAGCATGCCACAGGAGGAAAAATAATGAGCGAAGAGAGAAAACGCCGCTGGGGCGACAGGCGCGACGCGCGCTGGGTACGCGATATTACCGGCCTGCAGGCTGTCATGATGAACATCATGCCGAACCGTACCGACAGCGAAGTATACCTCAGTGATACCTTTGACGCGACCGAGCTTGTAAAGTTCCTTGAAAAGAAAAACGCAGAGCATCCCGAATATAAGACGACCGTGTTTCACGCTTTTATAGTCTGCCTTGCACGCATGGTCAAGGAACGTCCGCTGATGAACCGCTATATCTCCGGCCGCCGCACCTATGAGCGGTACGACATCACGCTCAGCTTCGTCTGCAAGCGCAAGTTTGCCGACGGCGCGGAGGAATCCCTGCTGACTGTCAAGGCCAGAGACGAAGACACGCTCGATTCCGTCAGCCGCCACATCGTCGGCGACGTCAATGAGACCCGCAAGAGCGACCACTCTACCGGCGGCATCGACTCCGCCATCGACGCCTTTGCGCGTATGCCGCGCCTGCTCCTGATGCTCGCGCTGCGCATCGTGCGCTGGCTCGACTTCTGGGGGCTCGTCCCCAAGGCCCTGACCGAGGGCGACACCAATTATTCCACTATTCTCGTCAGCAACCTCGGGAGTATTCAGGCCCCCGCGGTATACCACCATCTCAACAACTACGGCACCAACAGCATCATGGTCACGCTCGGCACTCTCCGCAAGGCGGAAGTGCTCATGCCCGACGGCACAAAGCAGATCCGCGACGTCGTGGACATCGGCGCAACGCTCGATGAGCGCATCGGCGACGGCTTCTATTTTGCCCGCAGTCTCAAACTCGTCAAGTATATATTCGAGCATCCCGAGCTTCTTGACCAGCCGCTGAGCGAGCCGAGCGGCTTTGAGTACAAGTAAGGAGGAACATCCAAATGAGCGAAATAACCGCAAGAACGCCATGGAAGGACTACGTAGGCGAAGTTCCCATGCATCTTGATTACTTTGACGGCTCCATGTTTGAGGCCGTTGCAAAGATCGCCGACCAGTACCCCAACAACATCGCGTTTGATTTCATGGGCAAGTCCACTACATACAGGGAAATGGTCAAGGAGATAGAGCGCTGCGCAAAGGCGCTCAAGACCATCGGCGTGCGCGAGGGCGACAAGGTCACCATCGCAATGCCCAACTGTCCGCAGGCCATCTACATGTTCTACGCCGTCAACCTCGTCGGCGGCATTGCGAACATGATACACCCGCTCTCCGCCGAGAAAGAGATAGAGTTTTATCTCAACGAGTCTGAGAGCGTCACCGCGATCACGCTCGACCAGTTCTATCACAAGTTCGAGCACATCCGTCAGAACACCAAGGTCGTCAATATCATCATTGCCAGCGTCAAGGATGCGCTGTCCCGCCCGATACGCGCCGGGTACATGCTCACCGAGGGACGCAAGATCAAGAAGATCCCCGTCGACGCCCCCGTCATCCGCTGGCGTGATTTTCTCAAGCTCAGCAACGCCTGCTTCTATAACTACAATGTCGAGCGCCATGGCAGCGACCCCGCCGTCATCCTTTATTCCGGCGGCACCACCGGCACCACCAAGGGCATAGTCCTCACGAACAGAAACTTCAATGCCCTCGGCCAGCAGGTCATTGCGGCAAACCCGATGTTCCGCCCCGGCGACAGGATGCTCGCCGCAATGCCGCTGTTCCACGGCTTCGGTCTCGGCGTGTGCATACATACGATGCTCTCTCAGGGCGGCCGCTGCATACTCATCCCGCGCTTTACCGCCAAGAGCTACGCAAAGCAGATAGTCAAGTACCGCTGCAACTTCATCGCCGGTGTGCCGACGCTTTACGAAGCGCTGCTGCGCCTGCCTTCAATGGAAGGCGCCGATCTCAGCTGCCTCAAGGGCGTGTTCTCCGGCGGCGACTCACTGTCCGTTGAGCTGAAAAAGAAGTTCGACAAATTCCTTTACGACCACCACGCCACCATACAGGTGCGCGAGGGCTACGGCACGACGGAGACCGTCACGGCCTGCTGCCTGACCCCGCCGCACATGTTCAAGGAAGGCAGCATCGGCCTGCCCTTCCCCGATACCTATATAAAGATAGTCGAGCCCGGCACCGACAGGGAACTGCCCTACGGTGAAGAGGGCGAGATCCTGCTTGCCGGTCCCACCGTCATGAAGGAATACATGAACCATCCCGAAGAGACCGCGCAGACCCTCCGCCGCCACGCTGACGGCCTGACATGGGTCTACACCGGCGACCTCGGCACGATGGACGATCAGGGCTTCATCTATTTCAAGGGCCGTGCAAAGCGCATGATAATCTCCTCCGGCTACAATGTCTATCCCGGTCAGATCGAGAACATCCTCGACGCGCATGATTATGTACAGATGAGCTGCGTTATCGGTGTGCCCGACTCCTACAAGATGCAGAAGGTCAAGGCTTTCGTGAAGCTCTCCCCCGACGTTGAGCCCAACGCCAAGACAAAGGCCGAGCTGATGGATTACTGCCGCAAGAACATCGCCAAGTACGCCATGCCCTACGACATAGAGTTCCGCGACGACATGCCCAAGACGCTCGTCGGCAAGGTCGCGTACCGCGTGCTTGAGGAAGAGGAGCTTGCAAGGATCAAGGCCGAGGAGGACGCCAAGGCCGCCGAAGCCGCGGAAGAGTCCGCCGGCAAGGCAAAGAAGTAATATCCGTAAATTCAAAAAAATTGACCGGGAGCCCGCAGCTGCGGACTCCCGGCTTTTTTATATGCTTTTAATGCTTTTTTATTCCTTTACCTCGATGATAACCGGCTCACCGGAGCAGCGGAGCTTGCCGTACCTGATGTTCACCGGGCTGCCGTCGATGAGGTTTTTGTAGCGCCCGTAAGGTACGCCTACAGATACGTCCGCACTCTCGCCGCGGAGGCTGAACACGCCGATAAAGCGCCGGCCGTTCCCGCCGCGCTCAAGCACGGCAATATCATGCCCGTCGTCGGCAGACGCGGAGAAATAGTCCTCACTGCCGAAGTCCTGCTTTATCTCATAGAGCCTGCGCATCAGCCCGCTCAGATCACGGCCCGAAGCGCGGTTTATCGGCTCCTTTTCAAAAAGGCTGGGCCGGTTGTCGTTTTCAAATTCCTGACCGGCATAGATGAGCGTCGTCCCCTTGAGGAAGTAGAGGAACGCAGTGTAGTTCACAAGCGCCTTCTCATCCTTTACGAACGAGCATATGCGCGGCTGATCGTGGTTTTCAAGTGCGCGGAGCTTGTTGTAATTTGCGGGATACATGCCCTCCTGGAAATTGAGCAGGTCGAGAAAATGGCTCAGCCGGCTGCTGCCCTCGAGGTAGTCGTCAAAGGCCTTGCGCACATCGTAGTCATATTCAATGTCGAACGCGGAATACGCATCGTAATCAAGCATGGAATATATGCCGCGGCGACGGGCAAGGCAGCCGAAGCCGAGATGCACGGTCTCCGCCAGCCAGATGCAGCCGGGACGCACCTTCTTTACCGCCTGACGTGCCATTTCCCAGAACTCCAGCGGCACGAACGAGGCCACATCGCAGCGGAAGCCGTCCACTATCTCCGCCCACATGCACAGGGATTCTATCTGATAATCCCACAGGCCGCGGTTATTGTAGTCAAGGTCGATCACATCCGACCAGTCGCCTATCTTGTTGCCGGGCTTTCCGTCCGCGTCATGGTAGAAATACTCCGGGTGCTCGCTGTAGAGCACGGAATCGGGCGAGGTGTGATTATACACGACGTCTATCATGCACTTCATGCCGCGCGCATGGATCTCTCCGACAAGCTTCTTGAAGTCCTCCATCGTGCCGTATTCCGGGTTAACGGTGCGGTAGTCGCGGTTTGCATACGGGCAGCCGAGACTGCCTTTCTTTCCTTTCTCGCCGATGGGGTGGATCGGCATAAACCAGACTATATCCGTGCCGAGCGCCTTGATGCGGTCAAGGTCCGGAATAACGGAGAGAAATGTCCCCTCCGGAGTGTGGTTCCTGACATAGACTGAATATATAACCTGATTCTGCAATCTGTTATCGGTGTCGACTGCCATACGGTCTCCTCCTTGCTTTATATGCTTTTTATGCCTCCGCCGGACGTCTGTTTTCCCGCCGAAAGGTACGGCAGGAGCATGCGCGGCGGTGCCATTATTGTAACACAGACAGGATTTTTTTCAATACAGCGTTTCCGCGAAGCTGCGCGAAAAATGCAGACCCAGGTATATTTTCCGTTAACTTTTTGTTAAGATGTTAAGACAACGGCCCGGACTCTTGAACAAGTCCGGGCCGGGTGTTCTATGATATTATCTGAGGAAGCCGTTGACTATCTGCTCCTCCGCCTCGGCCTCGGTCAGGCCGAGCGTCATGAGCTTTATGATCTGGTCGCCGGCGATCTTGCCTATGGCTGCCTCGTGGATGAGCGCGGCGTCTATGTTGTTCGCCTCCAGCTCAGGCACTGCGAGCACCTTTGCCGTGTCCATGATTATCGCGTCGCACTCGGTATGGCCGGAGCAGGCCGCGTTGCCGACAATGCGCGAGCAGTAGTGCTGATAGCTCCGCTCCCTCGCCACGGAGCGTGAAACAACATCCGCGCTGCTGCCGTCGCCGTTGAGCTCGATGGTGTAGCTGCTCTGCGCATGCTGCTCGCCGTGGGTCATCAGGCGCTCGCGCACGACGAGCTTTGCCCCCGCGTCAAGCTTGGCGGTGGTCAGTCTCACGGTGGAGTCGACGCCCTTGATCTGCACCATCTCCATCTCCACATAGCTGCCCTCGCCGATATTGACCTCGGTGGTCGGGTTGAGGATGCGCTTGCCTGTGCCCTCGCCCTCGCCGTAATGCTTCTCTACGTACTTTACACGCGCGTTCTTACCGATGAAAAAGCGGTGCACGCCGTCATGGTCGGAGTCCTGACTGCCGCAGTTATTGATGCCGCAGCCGGCGACTATCACGACGTCCGCATCGTCGCCGACGAAGAAGTCGTTGTATACGACGTCCTTCAATCCGCTCTCGCTCACGACGACCGGGATGTGGACGCTCTCGTTCTTCGTTCCGGGCTTTATGCGTATGTCGATGCCCGGCTTATCCTCTTTCGAGGTGATCTCAATGTTTGCCGTGGAGCTGCGCCCGGCAGACGTGCCGTTTGCACGGATATTGTAGGCTCCCTCCGGCACCTTGTGCAGGTCGGCGATCTCGGCCAGAAGCTGCTTTTGTATCTCAGTCAGCATTGCTGCGTCCTCCTTCCATGATCCTGTTGCAGGTGACAGGCACCGTGGTTTTGAGCAGCTCGGGAAGTATCTCGTCCTTCCTGCCCTGATCCTTCACTCTGCCGTCCGCAATGAGTATGATCTCGTCCGCGATCTCCAGTATACGCTCCTGATGGGAGATTATGAGTATGGAGCCGTGGGTGCGCTTCTGCATGTTTTCAAACACCTGTATCAGGCTCTGGAAGCTCCACAGGTCTATGCCGGCCTCGGGCTCGTCGAACACGGACAGCTTTGTGCCGCGCGCAAGCACCGTTGCGATCTCTATACGCTTGAGCTCACCGCCGGAAAGGCTCGCGTTCACCTCGCGCTCGATATAATCCCTCGCGCAGAGGCCGACAGCCGACAGGTATTCACAGGCCTCCCCTATCGATAGCTGCTTTTTCGCTGCAAGGCGAAGCAGATCCACCACACGTATACCTTTGAAGCGCACAGGCTGCTGGAGCGCAAAGCTTATGCCCATGTTGGCGCGCTCAGTCACGCCGAGTCCGGTGATGTCCTGTCCGTCAAGGATTATCGAGCCGGAGCTGGGCTTCTCTATGCCCATGATAAGTCTCGCCAGCGTGGATTTGCCGCCGCCGTTCGGGCCGGTGACAACGACGAATTCGCCGTCCGGTATCGTCAGGCTGACGTCCTTGATTATCTCCTTTGATCTCTCCTCCGCCGGAACGTCGAAGCATACATTTCTTAGTTCAAGCATTTCTCTCTGTCCTCTCCTGTTTTGTATTCTATATTATTATACTACTTTATTAATACCATTTTATTATTATACCACTTTCAGCCGCCTTTTTCAGCATGATTTGCCTGACGCGGCAGATAGTGCTATAATAATCCCGTAATTTTCTCCTGTGAGGTGCTGATATGAGCAGATCGACAAAGGAACTGGCGCTGGGCAGCATAATGGCTGCGCTGGCTGTGGTGCTGCTGTGTCTGGGCGGGATGCTGTCGTTTCTCGTATATGTGTGCGTGGTGCTTGCCTCGCTCGTGCTGCTGCCGGTACGTGAAGAGTGCAGCGCGACTTTCGCCTGGTGCTGCTTTGCCTCGGCCGCTGTGCTCGGCCTGCTGCTCTGTCCCGACAAGGAGTGCGCCCTGCTGTACTGCTTTCTCGGTTATTATCCTCTGCTCAAGCCTGCGGTCGACAAGCTGCGCTCAAGACTGCTGCGTCTGGCGGCCAAGCTCTCGCTCTTCACCGCGGCCACGGTGCTGATGTACGCGATACTGCTGTTTGTCATAGGCATGCCCGAGGTGCGCGAGGAGTTTGCCGCCGCGACGGCCGGGATCGCAGCCGCGACTTTTCTGCTGGGTCTTCTGACCTTTGTGATCTATGACTTTCTTCTTGCCCGCTTCACCGAGCTTTATCACGCGCGGCGGCGGAAAAAGAACCGCCCAAGTCAAAACATATAAGAGATATAGGATATAAACATGGCGGCCCTACGCAAGCGTAGGGCCGCCGAAATTATACGGATTTGTCTCTTCCGGGTAACTCACTTGCCCATGTTCATCTGAGCAGCGACTTCTGCGGCGAAGTCCTCCTGCTTCTTCTCGATGCCCTCGCCCTTCATGAAGCGGACTGCATCAACGAACTTGACGGAGCCGCCGAGTGCCTTTGCGGCGCTGGCGATGTACTTCTCAACGGTCATGGTATTGTCCTTGACATACTCCTGCTGGAGCAGGCAGTTCTCTTCGTAGAACTTGTTGAGCTTGCCCAGAACGATCTTCTCTTTGACCTGCTGGGGCTTTGCGGCCATCTTCGGATCCTGATCCATCAGAGCCAGAGCGACCTTCTTCTCCTCTGCGAGGACGTCCTCGGTCACATTGCTCTTGTCCCAGAAGCGGGGATTGAGAGCTGCGATCTGCATCGCAACGTTCTTGCCGATCTCAGTGGCGTCAATGCCGCCCTCGACAGCGAGGTTGACGAGAACGCCGATCTTGCCGCCGGCGTGCACGTATGCGACGCTGGTGTTCTTGTCGAAGCGGACGAAACGGCGGATCTGGAGATTCTCGCCGATGGACATGACCTTCTCGGGCAGGGTCTCGGCGACGGTGAGGTCGCTGCCTGCGTACTTGCAGTTCATAAGAGCGTCAACGTCTGCGGGATTCTCGGTGATGACGGTCTTGCAGATATCCTTGACAAATGCGACAAACAGATCGCTCTTTGCGCAGAAGTCGGTCTCGCAGTTGACCTCGACGATAGCGCCGACGCCGCACTTGGGGCAGACATCAGCATAGGCCATACCCTCGGCAGCAATGCGGCCGGCCTTCTTTGCGGCCTTTGCAAGGCCCTTCTCACGCAGCCACTCGACTGCCTTGTCCATATCGCCGTCGGTCTCGGTGAGGGCCTTCTTGCAGTCCATCATGCCGACGTTCGTCATCTCACGGAGTGTCTTAACATCCTGAGCGGTAAATGCCATATTTATTTTCCTCCTGTATTATTCGGGTTTATTCAGGATAAGGGGCCGCGAAGCTGCCCCTTATCTCAACGTTTTTCTATTATTCCTCAGTCGCCTCTGCAACTGCGGTGTCAACAGCCTCGCCCTCAGCGGCTTCGGCATCGACGCCCTGACGGCCTTCCTGAACGGCGTTTGCCATGGTGGAGGCGATCAGACGGATGGCGCGGATAGCGTCATCGTTTGCGGGGATAACGTAGTCGACCTCATCGGGGTCGCAGTTGGTGTCGACGATAGCGACTATGGGGATGTGCAGCTTGCGGGCCTCAGCGATAGCATTGTGCTCCTTGCGGGGGTCAACAACGAACAGTGCGCCGGGGAGCTTCTTCATGTCCTTGACGCCGCCGAGGTACTTCTCGAGCTTCTCCATCTCGCCGAGGTGCTTCATGACTTCCTTCTTGGGCAGCATATCGAAGGTGCCGTCCTCCTGCATCTTCTTGAGCTGTGCAAGGCGGTCAACGCGGGTGCGCATGGTCTTGAAGTTGGTGAGCATGCCGCCGAGCCAACGTGCATTGACATAGTACATGCCGACGCGGGACGCCTCTTCCTTGACTGCATCGGTAGCCTGCTTCTTGGTGCCGACGAACAGGATGCTCTGGCCGCTCTCAGCGAGCTGGCGGACGAACTCATAAGCCTCTTCGAGCTTCTTGACGGTCTTCTGCAGGTCGATGATGTATATGCCGTTGCGCTCGCAATAGATGTACTCTGCCATCTTGGGGTTCCAGCGACGGGTCTGGTGACCGAAGTGGACACCGGCTTCCAGAAGCTGCTTCATGGATACTACTGACATTTCATTTCCTCCAAATATTTGTTTTTTCCTCCGGGGATTTCAACCCCTCCACCAAGCCGGAGCACCGGCCACATGGGGGAAAGTCCGTCCCCGTGCGAAATGCCCTGATATAATACCAGAAATATTCCCGTTTTGCAAGGGTTTTAGCCGCTTTTTTCGGGAAATTCCGTAATATTTTTCTGCCGGCAGCCGAAGCACGCGGAAAGCGCCGGACAGATACTCCTCCGGCGCTTTCCGTATGCTTTATATGCTTTATATCCGGTCTCCGCTCACGCGAGATTCCCCGTCGCGTACATTGCCGCGGTCAGCGCGACTACCGGCGCGGTCTCACAGCGGAGTATGCGCTCGCCCATCGAGCATATGTGCAGCCCCACTATCTTCGCAAGCTCAGCCTCAAACTGGGCGAAGCCTCCCTCCGGTCCCGTGATGATGGCGGCGGTGGCCGCGGTCTTATTCGCGTCCAGCACCTCGTTGAGCGCTTCCCGCTCGCCGGTCTCGTACATGAACAGGCCCACGTCCTTCTTCACGGCCGCGTCGAAAGCGTCCGCCAGCTCGCCTGCCCATCCGACCTGCGGGATTATGCCGCGGCCCGACTGCTTTGCGGCCTCCTCCGCGATGCGCTGCCAGCGCTCAAGCTTCTTCTCCTCGTTGCCGAGCTTGGCGATGCAGCGGGAGGAATTGAAAAACAGGATCTCATATGCCCCGGCCTCGACGCATTTCTGGATGATATAATCGGTCTTGTCGCCTTTGGGCAGGCCGCACAGCACGGTGACCTTCACGCTCGGCTCCGCCGGGCAGCGGACGACCTCTATCACCTCGGCCTCCACCTGCTCCTTGTCGGCCTTGACGAGGCGGCACTTATAATCCGTCCCCTGACCGTCGCAGATGATCATATCCTCGCCGGGGCGCAGGCGCAGCACATGCACATGCTCGGCGTCGCGGCCGCGCATTATCGCCGTGCCTCCGAGTATATTCGTCCCCGCCATAAAGAATCTGGGCATATCATATCCCTCCGCCGTTTATTATTACCGGTATTATCTCACACATTTCACCGCTTTTCAAGAGCCGTCATATAATGGGCCGAGAGAAAAATATTCAGAGCACGGGAGTCGATATTCTTGGACATTGACATCAAAAAACAGCTTGCCAATTTTGAAGCCGTATGGAAGCGCGTCGGGCAGGGGAAAGCAAAGCTGCCCGAGGGCATAAAGCTCATGCCGCGCCGGGAACCTAAAAGCGCCGCCGTCCGCTTCAATCCGCACGGGAAGCATATGTAAGTTCAGTCCGGGTCTTGACCCGGACTGATTTTGTAATATAATACATTATACGATACACAAACATAAGGAGCTATGCGCTATGCCGACTACATGGAACCGTTCCCCCGAGGATTTTCACAAGATATATTCCGCCAACACCGACGCCTTTTACCGCCTCGGCGGCTACTCTCTGGCAAAGGAGCTCGACAGCTTCATGACCACCTGCGCGCTCCAGCTCTGGAGCCGCGGCTCCGGCATAACGCAGAAGCATGTCGATCTCGCAAATGAGTTATACTCCCGCAATCAGCCCCGTCCCACATGGATGCTCTGGGGGCTGACAAGCTCCGTGTGCGACTGTGAGGTGTTCATGCCGCCGGTGTTCTACTGGAACCTTGCCGAGTCCGACGCAAAGCGCGGTTCTCAGGCGTCCCGCACCTTCATCCGCATGTTCACGAATATTCTGCTCTATCTCGCCGCGGTCGACGACGACGTGTCTCTGGCCGAGGCCGAATACATAACCGAATGTACTGACAAGCTCTCCGCCATCTGCGACGCAAGCGGCGTCGGCAAGGCCAAGGAAGCGCTCAACCCGCTCGATTTTGTCACGACGGCCGAACCGGGCTTCAAGGAAAAGCACATGCAGCCGCAGGTCTCCGCAAACCAGCCCGCGCCCGCCGCAGAGTCTGCCGCGGAAGAGGCCAAAAAGCCCGATTTTGACGAGCTCATGGGTCAGCTCGAAGCTCTTGTCGGTCTGGAAGAGGTCAAAAAGGACGTCAAAAATCTCATAAATCTCGTCAAGGTGCGGCAGCTGCGTCAGGAAAACGGGCTCCCTGTGCCTCCGATGAGCCTGCACATGGTGTTCATGGGCAACCCCGGCACAGGCAAAACAACGGTCGCGCGCCTGATAAGCGGCCTGTATGCATCCATCGGCGTACTGAGCAAGGGGCAGCTCATCGAGGTCGACCGTTCGGGTCTCGTCGCGGGCTATGTCGGCCAGACCGCGCTGAAAACGCAGGAGGTCATCAAATCCGCACTCGGCGGCGTTCTGTTCATAGACGAAGCCTATTCACTCTCCTCCGGCGGCGAGAACGACTTCGGCCGCGAGGCGATAGAAACGATACTCAAGGCGATGGAGGATCACCGCGACGACCTGATCGTCGTAGTCGCGGGCTATACGGGTCCCATGGAGCAGTTTCTCAATTCCAACCCCGGCCTTGAGTCCCGCTTCAATAAGTACTTCAACTTCCCCGACTACAACGGCGAACAGCTGATGGCGATCTTCCACGGGCAGTGCAGCAAAAACGGATACACGCTCTCTCCCGAGGCGGAAACGGCCGCCGTGGAAATGTTCACGGAGCTGTACGACAACCGCGGCGATAATTTCGGAAACGGCCGCGACGTGCGCAACTGCTTTGAGAATATGATAATCCGCCAGTCCAACCGGGTCGCGCAGCTCGAAGCGCCCACGAAGGACGATCTCATGGCGATAATACCCGAAGATCTCAGGGACGAGCCCGGCGTCCCCGCCGAAGAGGACAAAGAGTAAATATAAACGGAACACAGAATACATGACCGCCCCGCAGGCTCAATACCTGCGGGGCGGTCAGTCTTTCCGGTATATTGTGCGTATCAGAGATATTTTGCGGCGTTATATATGCAGATGCAGATTATAACGCACATGAGCACGATGAACAGCTTGTCGACAGCCTTATTGTCCATCCTGCGGCTGACGGCCTTGCCGACTATGCCGCCGCCGACGCCGCCGAGAGCCGCGCCTATGGCAAGCGGCGTGCCGGACTTCGTGTCGATCGCGCCGGACTTCTCCGAAAGGCTCTTGCAGACATTATAGGCCGACATGCTCAGCACCGTGCAGCTTGAAAGAAAGCTGATAGTGGCGATGCTTGCAAGGCCGGAGAGGTCAAGCGCAGGCTTTATGATTATCCCGCCGCCTATGCCGCATATGCCCCCAATGATGGAGGCCAGAAAGCTTATCACGAAAAAAGCAGTTCTATTGATTTTCCTTCTCTATCTAATAATATCAGGCGCCGCCGCGTCCGCCCATAAGCTCCGACGCCATCTCGCACATGCGGGGGTAGGCGTATTCAAAAAGGGCGGTGAATGAAGAGCACCATTGGTTCAGCCCCGGATGTCCGTCGACAAACGGCTCGCGGTCGCGCCTGCATCCGCCGCGGCAGAGGGAGTACCATTTGCAGCCGCGGCACTTTTCGCTGACATACAGCGAGGCATCCACGAACTGCTTTGAAAGCGGGGACTTTGAGAGCGCGAAAAACGAGCTGTCATTCACGCTGCCGAGCCGCCATTTATCCAGCACATAAAAGTCGCATGGGTACACGCCCCCGTCGGCCTCCACAAGGTAATACACCGAGCATTGCCCGCACATGCCGCAGTTTTCAGGGCGTCGGCCCGCAAGTATGCCGATGTAATTGTCAAAATTGCGCACGCTCACAAAGCGCCCGGCCTTGTACTCGCGGTAGTACAGGTCGAAGCTGCGCCGGAGGAATTCGCCGTAAAGCTCAGGCGTGAGCGAATAATCGCGGCGGCTCCCGTCAAAATCGTCCAGACATGCGATATACTGGATATAGCCATATTTTGAAAGCGCGGCGAACACCTCGTCCGGCTTTTCGGCAACATATCTGTTGACGACGCAGAGAACATTGAACTCGGCGTGCTTCTCCTCGAGCCTGCGCAGAGTATCCTGTACGCGCCCGCTTGTGCCGTGCCCCGCGGCGTCCAGACGCAGCGCGTCATGTATCTCCGGCACGCCGTCAAACGACACGCCTATGAGAAAATGCTCCTTGACGAAAAAGTCTATCATCTCGTCCGAGAGCGCGTAGCCGTTCGTCTGTACGGCGTTGCTTATGCTCACGCCGCGCGCGTTGTACATATGCTCAAGCTCGACCAGCCGCTTGAAAAAATCAAGCCCGGCCAAAGTAGGCTCCCCGCCCTGAAAGGCAAAGGAGACATGCCCGTCGGCGTAGCGCAGCGCGCGGCGGACAAGATTATCCAGCGTTTTTTCGTCCATGCGGCCCATGGAAGCAAGCTCGCGCCGCGAAGCTACGTCACTGTAAAAACAGTAGCGGCAGCGCATATTACAGCTGGATGATACCGGTTTTACCATAATGGTCAGCGGCGGCATCGAGATCACCTCCGTGAGAATAGATTATGAAGCCAAAAGCCCGCCTTGTCAAGAGCGGTCTGCGGGCCGGGCGAATACAAGGCACACGGCCGCGCCCACGGCGGCGACGGCAGTGCCGGTCAGAAGCGCGGCGCGCACGCTCATACTGTCGAACATCACGCCGCCGAGGCAGCTTGCGAATATGGAGCCGAGAGTGGTCATGTTATAGGAAATGGACTGCCCCTTTGCGGAGTCCTTCGATGAAATGTACAGATTTACATAGCGCACCATAGCCGGAGTTATCACGGCAAAGGACAGCGCCTGAAGCGCATGCGCCGCGTACAGCGCCGGAACGCTTCCCGCAAGCGCGATGCCCAGCGCCTTTGCAACGAACGCCGCCGCTGCGATGCGTATCGTGGCCGGGCAGCCTATCCTGCGCGCCATCCGGTCATACAGGAACATCACCGGGACCTCGGTCAGCGCCATAAAGGCGTTGATGCCGCCCAGTGAAGCCTCATCCCCGCCGACGTTACGCGCGATATTTATAAGGAAGTTGTTTGAAAGATTGCAGGAGAAAAACAGCATCGCTATGCCGAGCATGAGCACGCAGAAGCGCCCGTTGCCGCGGATAAAGCCCGCAAGGCTTGCGGCCTGATCCCCGCTCCGCTGCGGCTGCGCCGCCGTGGGCCGCATGCCCGTCCGGCGCGTTATGACATACAGCACACCTCCCTGCGCGAACACGCTGACAAGGCCGGACAGCGGCAAAACGGACGCGCCGTATTTCTTCGTCAGCAGCCCCATGACGAGCGCCATGGCGGAAAACGAGACCGAGCCCACACCGCGCGCGGCGCCGTAGTTGATGCCGCCGCAGATCTGCTCCAGCTCGGTGCACATCTGCGTATTGAGCGGGTTGACCGCTATCACGCAGCCCATATACAGGCAATACAGCAGCGACAGCGGCAGAGAGCGCGAGGGGAAAAACGCGAAAAACGCGAGGCAGAGCGCCTGCACGGCAAGCAGCACCCAGAGGCAGTGATAAAGAGTTATGCGCTTTGAGCTGTCCACCACAGAGGCGAGCAGCGGTGAGATGACGAAGCCGGCGACGTTTCCAAACGCCATTATTATACCGAGCTCGGAATTTGAGTAGCCGCCGGACTGGAGGAACAGCGCGGCGAAGTTGATGCAGACGCATATGCCCATCCAGTACAGGCCCTGCACAGCGCCGTAGAGAATGTTGAGAGAATTTTTCCTTTGCATATACACACCCCGTAAGAGATCAGGATAAAAGCAGATTTTATCCCGGCAGGTCTCCCGGCCGGGAAATTTAATTTTAACACTGTGCGGAATTATGTTCAAGGGCAAAAGCGCAAAAAAGCGGGATATTCCCGCCGTATAACAACAAGGACTTCCCCGTAGGCCGAAAACGTCCCCGGCTCAAGCGAGCCGGGGACGTGAGCACTGCTTTATCGTTTTATCAGATGAACACGTATTTTTTCAGCCGGTCCATGGCCTCGATAAGGCGTGACTTCGGCAGGGCAAGATTCATGCGGATGGAGTTTGGATAGATGAAAGCCTCGCCGTTCTGCCATATGACGCCGCAGCGGATGCCGCGGTGCTGAAGCTCGGTTATCGTGATGCCTTTGGCGCGGCAGAATTCGCCGCAGTCAAGGAAGAGCATGTATGTGCCCTGCGGGCGCATAAAGCTGACGCCGGGGAAGTTTTCGGATATGAATTTGCAGGCATAGCCGATATTTTCGTCAATGACGGAGATCATCTCCTCCGCCCACTCCTCGCCCTCACGGCAGAACGCGCCGGTCAGCGCACGCACGGAGAGAACGTTGAGGTCGTTGTAGTGGGTCATGGCGCTCTGCCTGACTACACGGTCGCGCAGATATTTATTATATATTATATGGTAGGAGCCGACGAGTCCCGCAAGGGAGAAGGTCTTGCTGGGCGCATAGAAAGCTATGACGCGGTTTCTCGCATCCTCGGAGACGGACTGCGTGGGAATGTGCCTGTGACCGGGCATGATTATATCCGACCATATCTCGTCGGATATGACGACGCAATCGTTCGCGGCGTAGACCTCCATTGCACGCTCTATCTCCCAGCGCTCCCACACTCTGCCGCAGGGATTGTGCGGCGAGCAGAAGATGGCGAGGTGAATGTTGTTTTCCTTGAGCTTGCGGTCCATATCCTCATAATCCATGCGCCAGATACCGTTTTCATCGCGCTTGAGCTCGCTGTGGATTATGATGCGGCCCGTGTCGTCCATCGTGTGCGTAAAGCCGACATAGGTGGGGGAGTGGACGAGTATCTTGTCGCCGGGAGCGGAGAAAGCCTGCACCGCGCTGCTCACGCCGCCCAGCACACCGTTTTCATAACCGATATGCTCCGGCCGGAGCCCCTCGACGCCGTTTCTGCGGCTCTGCCAGTCAATAATGCAGTCAAAATACTCCTTCGGCAGCTCAAAATAGCCGAAGTTCGGCATTTCCATGCGCTTATATATCGCATTCATGACCGACGGCGCGCAGGGGAAGCTCATGTCCGCTACCCACATCGGGATAACGTCAAAGCCCTCGTCCGGACGCACTCCGGCAAACGGGATCTTGTCAAAAGCCTCGGAATCGCGGCCATGGCGGTCAAGAACGGTCGTAAAATCGTATTTCATTTCTTTCTCCTTGTCTGTGTGTCTACTTTCTGTGCTTGAGGCTCATAAATATCTTCGGCGCATGCCTGCCGGTAAAGGCGACCGCGCGGAACATGAACATGTTGAGCCATATGATCCTTGTGTGCATCACGGCGCACATTATCCGTACCGGCGCGCCGCCGTATACCCTGCGGCTGCGCTGCTGCACCTGCTGGTTTTTGAGTATCGAGCGGACATATTCGCGCTTGCCGCGGTAGTCGAGCGTGCAGCTTGGCGAGAACATGTTCGTCATGCAGGAAAAGATACTCTTGACGAACATGTAGCGGCAGGGGGTGTCGTCCTTTGTGCCGAAAATGCTGCACAACTGCTGCATGCGGCTGTCGGCAAGGCAGCAGGCGGCGGGCTTGCGGTCATAAAAGCGCGATATAAGGCTCTCTCCTTCATGCATCACATAAAAATACCTGCACTCCGGGAGCACGGCGGCCTTCGCCGCATGCTCAAGACAGTCGAAAACGAACAGCCTGTCCTCGCCCCAGCGGTAGTCGAGAAAGCGCATGCCGCCGTCGCGGATGAGCCGTGCGGAAAAGAGCTTTGCCCAGACCTGATTGAGCATGTTGGCCATATACAGGCGCGGCAGAGCCTCGCCGAGGCTGTCCGCATCATATACCGCTTCCCGCTCGAAATAGTCGCGCCGGCTGCCGTCGGGATTTGTTATCGTAAAGCCCATGAGCACAAGCTCCGCGCCCTTTTCGGCCGCTGTCAGCGCGTACTCTATCGCGTCAGGCACAATGTAATCGTCCGCATCGACGAACATCACATAGTCCGCGTCCTGACTGATCGCCTCAATGCCGCGGTTGCGCGCGACGGCAGGGCCGGAATTCGGGATGCGCACAAGGTGCAGCCGGGGCTCGTTCTGCGCGAGCGCCGACACCACCGCAGCGGTATCGTCCCTCGATCCGTCATCCACCACTATGAGCTCAAGGTCGCTGTGGGTCTGTCCGAGCACGCTGTTCACGGCGTGCTCTATATCCTTTTCTGCGTTGTAGGCCGGGATTATTACCGAAACCTTTGCTTCCATCGTATTCCTCCATGCGGCGAAGGCCGCATAAACAGTTTTCGTTATTCGCCGGAGCTGTGGTATACCTCGGCGAAATACTCATACATGGGCATGAGCCTGGCGTAAGCCGCGGCCAGCGTTTCCGGCAGAGCCGGCGAATACAGTTCGCCGCCGAAGTCCATGCTGCGCTCAAGTCCCATGCGCTTGCGGTTGTACCATTTGTTTATAAGCTCGCCGAGGTCGCCCTTGGGGCGCTTGTACTCCTCGCCCGTGACCTCAAAGCCGAGCGTATCCACCTTTGCGGCAAGCCGCTCAAAGCGGGAGGGGTTCGCGTCGATGCTGCTGCGGAAGGCGGCCATCTGCGCCGGTGTGGCGCTGTAAAAGCCCATGCCATAGCTGTAATCCGCCGCGCCTATCTCAAACCAGAACATAGGCCCCTCAAGGAGTATATCCCCGCGCTTTATGGAAAACCACAGGTGATCCTTATACGGCCCGCGTCCGTGCAGCCGCCGTGCGTCGCGGTATATGCGCGCGACGTGCAGCTTGCAGCCGAGCTGCGGGAACTGCTTTTCCGTCAGTGCGAAGGTATCCGCCGCGAGGGCCTTGAACGGACGGTTCAGCACGTCCTCAAACTCATCCTTATGTGCCATAAACCAGCTGCGCTCATTATTGAAGCTGAGCTCCCAGAGGAATTCGCCGGTTTTGGGTGTAAAGCCTTCAAACATATCTCTGCCAAACTCTTTCCCGGCCGTACCGCCGTACATGTCTTTGAAAAAAGATTATAGCACAAGCCATGTGCACTATTCAAGGCTCTGTACATATCAAAAAATTTATGCTATTATAAATTAATAATTTAAAAATAATTTTTATGGAGCATATATAAAATGAAAGTCATCATCGCTGGAGCTGGAAAAAGCGGCTTTGCCGTGGCGCAGACGCTGGCTCAGGAGGGTCACGACATCACCGTCATAGACAAAAGCAGCGACGTTATCAATCAGGTCTCAAACGGGCTCGACGTCATATGCGTCGAGGGCAACGCCACGAATCCCGAATCTCTGATAGGCGCCGGTGCGGCGGATGCCGGTCTTCTCGTCGCCGCCACAAGGAGCGACGAGGTGAATATGATATGCGGCATCGCCGCGCGCAAGCTCGGCACAGAGCATGTCATCGCCCGCATCCGCGACCCGGAGTACATGAGCCAGACGGGCTTTCTGCGCGAGACGCTGGGGCTTTCAATGATTGTCAACCCCGAGTACGAGTGCGCAAAGGAGATCTCCCGCATTCTGCGCTTCCCCAGCGCCGCGCGGGTGGACGTTTTTTCAAAGGGTAGCGTGGAGATCGTCGAGCACCGCGTGCTTCCGGGCGAAAAGCTCGACGGTGTGGAGCTGAAGAGCCTGCACGGCCTGATAAACGCGGCGGTGCTGGTCAGCGTCGTCGAACGCGGCGGCGAGGTCTACATCCCGAACGGCGACTTCGTGCTGCGCGGGGGCGACAAACTGAGCATAACCGGCCAGGCGCGTGAGCTCAGGAAGTTTTTCAATGCCGCCGGTAAGCTCAAAAAGCCCGTGCGCCATGTGCTGATAATGGGCGGCGGGCGCATCGCCGTGTACCTGACGTCGCTCCTGCAGGACGCGGGCATGACCGTGACTGTCATAGAGCGCGACCGCAGCCGCTGCGACGCGCTGTGCGACCTTATCCCCGAGGCTACCATAATCTGCGGCGACGCGACGAAGAGCGACGTGCTGCAGGAGGAGGGCATCCGCACGGCGGACGCTTTCGTGGCGCTGACCGGCAACGACGGCGACAATATAGTGACCTCGATGTATGCGCGCCGGTGCGACGTCGGCACCATCGTCACGAAGGTCAACCGCGAGCACTTCACGGATATTCTCGAGGCCTCCGGACTTGACTGCATAGTCTCTCCCAAGGAGCTTATCGCCCAGCAGCTGGCCCGTTACGTGCGCGCTCTCAACAACTCCATGGGCAGCAGCATGGAGACGCTCTACAAGCTTGCCGACGGCAAGATCGAGGCGCTGGAATTCACCGTGGGCGAGGACTCCGCCTGCACGGGGCAGACGCTCAGGGATCTGCATCTCAAGCGCGGCGTGCTGATATGTGCCGTTATCCGCGGCAGCAAAAGCATCATCCCCGACGGCAGCACGCAGATACTTGCCGGCGATCATGCCATCATAGTCTCCGCCGCAGGCAGGCTCAAAACGCTTGACGGTATTCTCGAGGGTAAAGTATGAACGCCAGAATGATTGCCCGTATACTCGGGACTGTACTGCTCATATTCGCCGCGCTCATGGTCTTCCCGCTCATTGCCGGGCTCTGCTACGGCGAGAACGTCATGAATTTTGTGATCTCCATCGCGGCGACGGGCGCGGCCGGCGGGATACTGCTGCTCTTCAAGCCGCGCACATCTGCCATCTCCTCGCGCGACGGGTACGCCGCCGTCGGCCTTGCATGGATATTCATGGGGCTTTTCGGGGCACTGCCCTTCGTCATAAGCGGGGACATCCCCGACTATGTGGACGCGGTGTTCGAGACCATCTCCGGCCTTACCACGACCGGCTCATCCATACTGCCCAACGTCGAAGCTCTCAGCCGCGGCGGCCTGTTCTGGCGCTCGTTCACACACTGGATCGGCGGTATGGGCGTGCTGGTGTTCATAATGGCGGTGCTGCCGACCGGCGACGAGCACTCCATGCATATAATGCGCGCAGAGGTCCCCGGGCCGACCGTGGGCAAGCTCGTTCCGCGCGCCCGTGAGACCGCAAGGATACTCTATTTCATTTACGGCGCGCTCACCATAATCGAAACCGTGCTGCTCATGCTCGGCGGCATGAGCTTTTATGACGCGCTGCTGCACGCCTTTGCCACTGCCGGTACCGGCGGCTTTTCCACGCGCGCGGCCAGCGTCGCTGCATTCAACAGTCTCTACATAGAAATGGTGATCGCGTTCTTCCTCGTGCTCTTCGGCATAAACTTCAACCTCTACTACTTTGTCATAATCGGGCAGGTGAAGGAGGCTCTCAAGAGCGAGGAGCTGCACTGCTACTTCGCACTTATCGCTGCGGCAACGCTCAGCATAGCCGCCGGCATAAGCAAAATGTACGGCGGCTTCGGCACCGCGCTCAGGCATGCCTTTTTCAACACGATGTCCATCGTCAGCACCGCGGGCTTCGGCACGGTCGATTTCGTGCAGTGGCCGGAGTACGCGCAGTATATACTCGTGCTGCTCATGTTCATCGGCGGCTGCGCGGGCAGCACCGGCGGCGGTCTCAAGCTCAGCCGCGTCATGCTGCTTGTAAAGACCGCCGGGGCGGACGTCGTTCAGATGCTGCACCCGCGCGAGGTGCGCCGCGTGCAGATGGACGGCAAGCGCGTGGACGCTGCGACGACAAAGGCGGTCTACAGCTTCTTCTTCCTGTATGTACTCATAATCGTCGTGGCAGGACTCCTGATCTCCGTAGACGGCTACGACTTAACCGTGAACTTCACCGCCGCGCTCTCGTCCATGTCGAATATCGGCCCCGGCCTCTCCATCATCGGCCCGACGGGCAATTTCGCAATATTCTCGACATTTTCCAAGATCGTTCTCACGATCGTGATGCTGCTCGGCAGGCTGGAGATATACCCGCTCGTTATCCTTGCAAGTCCGACTCTCTGGCGCAGAAATTGAGCTGAATATGCGTTCGTCCCCGCGCCGCATTACCTGCGGTGCGGGGGCTTTTTTACACTGCCGGGCAAAAATGCGCAGATCTCCGGGATTCGTTAAGACTTCGTTAAAAGGCTATTGACAAAGCGGAAACGTTCTGCTATATTCGCGCTGCAAGCAATAATATGCTTAATGCCGCACGTGCGGCAGCGGGAGAACCGGATCGGGCGGCCGTCTGTCCAATCGGGCACAGCGTGTGTCCTTGGTGTGAATTCGCTCAGGCGATAGGGGAACCTTCTTCTCCGAATCCGACAGCTAATCTCGTCAGCGTAAGAGGGATACATAGGCGTCTTTGCGCCTGCATACGATTATTACGCTGTATTTCATGCGGAATACAGCGCTTTGTTTTGCCCCGGCATAACCGTGTGTACCCTTGTCCATCGGGAGCAAAGGAGAAAAAATGAAAACCAGACTTCGTGACCTGCTCATCGGCAAGCCGCTGAAGGACTCTGACCTCAACGACGAGAAGCTCCCCGTGCTGTGGGGCCTGCCGATCTATTCCAGCGACACCATATCCTCCGTCGCCTACGCCGGAGAAGAGGTACTCATGGTGCTGCTGCCCGTAATGGGGCTTCTGGCGTCGCATACGCTCATCTACATCATGTGCGCGATAATCGCGCTGCTGCTGATCCTCGTGTTCTGCTACCGGCAGACTATCGACGCATATCCGCAGGGCGGCGGCGCATACATCGTCGGCGCGGACAATCTCGGCGAGATACCGGGGCTCGTTGCGGCTTCGTCTCTCTCGGTCGGCTATATCCTGACCGTGGCCGTGTCCAGCTGCTCCGGCGCGGCGGCCGTCGTGTCCGCTCTCCCCGCGCTCGCGCCGTATAAGGCGTGGATCGCGTTTTTCATTGTGTGTCTGCTGACATGGGGAAATCTCAGGGGCATGCGTGAATCGGCGGTCATGTTCGGCGTGCCGACATACTTTTTCATTCTCTCCATATTCGTGCTGATAATCACGGGCTTTGTGCGCGCTGCGCTCGGCTACGAGCCGCCGGAGTCCGCCGCCGTGATGGAGACCGCAGGCGATGTGAGCGTGTTTCTGATACTGCGCGCCTTCGCCTCCGGCTGCACGGCGCTGACCGGCGTGGAGGCCGTCAGCAACGGCGTCCCGTCCTTCCGGGAGCCCTCGGCAAAAAACGCAAAGCTCGTGCTGAGCCTCATGGCGGGCATAGTCGGCGTGACCTTCATCAGCGTCGCCGTTCTGACGGACATCTACCATATCGTGCCTGAGGAGGGCATGACCGCGATAGCGAGCCTTGCCTCCGCCGTGTTCGGCAGCGGCAGCGTATGGTTCTACATATTTCAGATTGCAACCGTCGTTATCCTCTCGCTCGCGGCAAATACCGCCTACGCCGGTATGCCGCTGCTGCTGGCAATGGTCGCGCGCGACGGCTATATGCCCCGCCGCTACACTCAGCGCGGCACAAGGCTCAACTTTTCAAACGGCGTGCTGCTGATATTCCTCTCCGCCTCCGCGCTCATCTTCCTCTTCAATGCCGATACTCACACGCTGCTCCCGCTCTACGCCTCGGGCGTATTCGTGTCGTTCACGATCTCACAGGCGGGCATGTTCGTGCGCTGGGCAAAGGCAAAGCCCGAAGGTTGGAGGCACAGGGCCGTTATAAACGCACTCGGCACCGTGATATGCGCTGTAGTGTGCCTTGTCATCGCCATAACCCGCTTTGCCGAGGGCGCCTGGGTCGTCGTCATTATCATCCCGCTGTTTGTCTACACAATGCTGCAGATCAAGCGGCATTACAGCAAGGTCTCGGACGATCTGCGCATCGGCTCCATGGATGAGGCGAAAGCGCTCGTGGGCAACGTCCGCCCCGGCAAGGTCATTCTGCCCGTCCAGTCGCTCAACAGATCGTTTATAAAAACTCTCAACTGTGCGCTCGGCTGCGGCTTTGAGGATATTGAGCTGTACAATGTGACCTCCGATGAAGAGCGCGCGCTCAGGCTCAAAAAGCAGATAGAGGAGCTGGGTCTTGGGCTTCATTTTGTCTATGAGGTCACAGCCTACCGCAACACCAACGAGGTGCTTCTCAACCATGTCACGGAGGAGGCCGGGAACCTGCCCGAGCACCAGAGCATAACCGTGATGATGGGCGCGCTCGTTGTGACGAATCCGCTGAAAAAGTTCCTGCACAATCAGACCTCGCAGCGCCTCTCGGCACAGCTGGAGAAAAACCGCAACGTGAACGTATTCACGGTGCCGTACCTTGTATAAAAGACCGATATATAAATATATAAAGAGCCGCCGCCCTGTACTTGGGCGGCGGCTTACTTTATTAAAAAAGATTAGAATAGTCCCGATATTTTTCCGTTTTCGTCGACGTCTATACCCTCGGCGGCAGGCCTTTTCGGCAGCCCCGGCATTGTGAGTATATCCCCGGTCAGCGCGACGATGAAGCCCGCACCGGCGGAAACTCTGAGCGAACGCACCGTAATGTCGAAATCAACGGGCGCGCCGAGCTTCGTTTTGTCGTCGGAGAAGCTGTACTGCGTTTTGGCGATGCACACCGGGAGGCCGGAAAAGCCCATTGCGGTGAGCCTTTCAAGCTGGGCGCGCGCCTCGTCCGTAAATATGACGTCCCGCCCGCCGTAGACCTTGCGCGTCACGGCGCGCAGCTTTTCTTCGATGCTGTCGCCGTCCTCATACGCGAAGCGGAAATCGTTCGGCAGTTCGCACAGGCGCACGACCTCCCGCGCAAGCTCCTCGCCGCCTTCGCCGCCCTTTGCCCAGACCTCGCACAGGCGCACGTTGACGCTCAGCTCGCGGCACTTCTCCTCCACGAGCGCCAGCTCCGCATCCGTATCGGTCGGGAAGCGGTTGAGCGCGACGACGCAGTTGAGCCCATAGGTGTTCTTTATGTTGTCCACATGGCGCAGCAGATTCGGCATTCCCGCCTCAAGCGCCGCAAGATCCTCCCGTCCAAGCTCGCTCCTGTCCGCGCCGCCGTGCATCTTCAGTGCGCGCACAGTCGCCACGATAACGGCCGCGTCCGGGCGCAGCCCCGCCGCGCGGCACTTTATGTCCAGAAACTTCTCCGCGCCGAGATCGGCGCCGAAGCCGGCCTCGGTGACTGTGTAATCCGCAAGCTGCATGGCCATGCGCGTGGCAGTGACAGAGTTGCAGCCGTGCGCGATATTGGCAAACGGTCCGCCGTGCACAAAGGCCGGCGTTCCCTCCAGCGTCTGCACAAGGTTGGGCTTTATTGCATCCTTCAGCAGCGCCGCCATAGCGCCGACAGCTTTGAGATCGGCGGCGGTCACGGGCGCGCCGCTGCGGGTGCTGCCCACGATGATGCGCGCCAGCCGCGCCTTGAGGTCGGCAAGCGAGGAGGCCAGGCAGAAAATGGCCATCGTCTCTGTTGCGACGGTTATGTCGAAGCCGTCGCTCCGCTCCACGCCGTCCGTCCTCTTTCCGAGGCCGTCGATTATATTGCGCAGCTGCCGGTCGTTCATGTCGACGCAGCGCTTCCATGTGACGGACGCGGGGTCGATGTCCAGCTCGTTGCCCTGATATATATGATTGTCCAGCATTGCGGCCAGCAGATTGTTTGCCGCGCCTATGGCATGTATGTCGCCGGTAAAGTGGAGGTTGATATCCTCCATCGGCACTACCTGAGCATAGCCGCCCCCGGCCGCGCCGCCCTTTATTCCGAACACGGGGCCGAGCGACGGCTCGCGCATTGCGATCATGGCGTTTTTGCCGATGCGGCGCAGCGCGTCTGCAAGGCCGATGGCAGTGGTGGTCTTGCCCTCTCCGGCCGGGGTGGGCGTGATCGCCGTGACGAGGATGAGCTTCCCGCCGCGGCGGCGCGGTCCGGCCAGCAGATCAAGCTCCACCTTTGCCTTATAGCGCCCGTACTGCTCTATATATTCATCGGGAATACCCGCCAGCGCGGCTATCTCCCCGATGGGCCGCAGCTTACATTCCTGTGCTATTTCAATATCAGACTTCATTCAATTCCCCCTCATGCACGGTCTGCCGTAGCAGTAGCTTTTATTATACCAAATCCGCGCAGAAAAGGGAAGATAAAGAATATTCAGGCGGTGAGCCCTCCGTGGTTTGCCGCCTGAATATTATGCTTTACGCCGCTTTCTCCTCGATCCCGGCGGAGTTCAGCATGTCCTGTATGCTCACGCCGTAGCCGCGCGTCGGGTCGTTGACGAAGACATGCGTTACCGCGCCGACGAGTCTGCCGTTTTGCAGGATCGGGCTGCCGGACATGCCCTGCACTATGCCGCCCGTGCGCGCGCAGAGCTCAGGGTCCGTCACGGTGAGCATGACATGCTCGCCCTCCGCGTCGCGGTATATGCGGTTCACTTCTATTTTATACTCCTGCGGCTGTCGGCCGCCGATAGTGGAGACGATGGTCGCGGGGCCGGTGGCTATTTTGCCGGTCTCAAGCGTGCGCGAGCCGAGCGCCGCATAGGCCCGGCCGAATATGCCGTGCGCCGTGTTGTCGTCCACACTGCCGAGCACTCTGCCCATATCCGCACAGCCGTTGAGCTCGCCCGGCGCGCCGGACGCGCCCTTTGTGATGCTGACTATCTCCGCGTCGGTGATCGTTCCCTCTCCAAGCTGCATGGGACTGCCCGTGTCCGCATCGCTTATGCTGTGGCCCAGCGCTCCGTATATGCCGGTGGCCGGATCGCAGAACGTCACCGTGCCGATGCCGGATATGCCGTCGCGCAGCCACATGCCCATCATCCACTGCCCCTCCGCAGATTCGATGGGCTGCACCGTGACGCGCAGCGTTTTGCTGTCGCGCTGCACCGTCAGCTCCGCCGGCTTTCCGCCAAGAGCGCCGACCTGCTCTATCAGCTCAGCCGCCTTCTGCACCTGCGTGCCGTTTATTTCGGTTATCAGATCGCCCTTCTTTATTCCCGCGGCCGAAGCCGGGCTCTTGCTGCCGTCCCCGGTCTCGACCTGTGTAAGTCCTGCCACGAGCACGCCGTCCGTTCCCACCTGTATTCCGACGGCCTGTCCGCCTACCACGAGCTCCTGCGCCCACACGGGCGTTGTAAGGACGGAGCATACAAGCAGGCTGAAGAGCGCCGCCGCTATTGATTTCTTCATAAAAAATTTCTCCCTCCCGCGCATTTTTCGCATCAAGCGTCACATCCGCCTAATTAATATGCGCGGTTCGGGAGAAAATAAAGTAGGTTAATTATATCAGTCTGTCAAATTTATTCCTTTTTATGCGCAAAAAACGCTTATGCAATGCGGCTTTGCGGACTGCGGCGGCGCAGCCGGTATGCTTCTGGGAAAATTTGCGCCGCGTATAACGGCTCAGTTGATGAATTTATCGAGCTCGCGTTCCACATTCTTCTTCACCTTGAACTTCGGCTCGCGGATAAGACGGCCGCGGGCCATGACCATATCCACATGGCGAAGAGCGCGCAGATCGGAGAGCGGATTTTCCTTCGTGACGATCATATCCGCGCACTTGCCCTCGGCTATCGAGCCGGTCTCGCCGCCGATGCCGGCAAGCTCTGCGCTGCGCAGCGTCGCGGTGTACAGCGCGAACGAATTCGATACGCCGACGTATTTGTGGAAATAATAAAGCTCGCGCCAGAAATCATACTGAGTTATCCACGGGCAGCCCACATCGTTGCCGAGCACGATGGGGATGTCGTTTTCCATTGCGGCCTTTGCGCAGTCGATGACGCCCTCGAACACGACGTTGCCGTTATACTGCTCGACCTCGGAGGCGTTGGACACGGAGCGGTCAAAAAGCGCGTAGGGCAGCGCGGGGGAGATCGTCGTGCACAGGAACGCGCCGCGCTCCTTGAAAAGACGTATTATCCCGTCGTCGGGCTTTGCGCCGTGCTCTATGGAATCAACACCGTTTTCCAGCGCGACGCGCACGCCGATAGGGGACTCTACGTGCGCCGCGACCTTGTACCCCGCTTCGTGCGCCCTGTCGCAGACGGCCTTCACCATCTCGGGCGGCATTTTCAGCTCGCCGGGCACGCCCTTTTCCTTTGCGTCGAGCACGCCGCCGGTTATCATCAGCTTTATGATGTCCACCTTCTGGCTCTCGGCCTTGTCCAGCAGTGAGAGCGCTTCGTCCACATTGTGCGCCGCGACGGCGACGGAGCCCGCCATATGTCCGCCCGGAACGGATATGCCCTCGTTGGCCGCGAGTATCCTGGGGCCGGTCTTTTTGCCGGAGGCGATCTCATCGCGCAGCCTCGTGTCAAAATCGCCCAGACCGCCGACCGTGCGTATCGTGGTGACGCCGCTCATAAGCTCGTCCTTTGCGAAGCCGCACACCATATTGTATGCCACCGCCCTTGTGAGCGCGGTGCTCATTATTTTCTTTACCAGCGCAGCGTTGTCGCGCTGCTTCTTCTGCGGCTTGCCGTTTCCGGCAAGGTGCACATGCATGTTGATAAGGCCGGGCATGATATAGCGCCCGCCGAGATCCACGGTCTCGTATCCGTCAGGCTCCGCGCCGTGAGGCACGACGCCCGTTATCCGCTCTCCGTCGATCAGGATGCTCAGCCCCTCGCGGACCTGCATGTCCTTCGTCCCGTCCAGTATTTTTCCGTTTATGAATGCGTATTTCATAATAAGGCTCCTTTGTATGTTTATCTGTTCTCCGATCATACCACGCCCGCCGCGGCGCGCACTACTGTGGATCTGTCGGCTTTATCCGGTATCCGGCGCGCATCAGCGTATGCTGTCCAGATATCCCTCAAGTATAAGGCTCGCCGCGACGGCGTCGACCGTGCGCCGGTGGGCGCGCTCACGCTTTCCGGCCGCATGCAGTATTGCGTGCGCCTCTATGCTCGAGCGCCGCTCGTCCCAGAGCGTGACCGGAATACTGCCGCCGGCTTCGAGCATGCTTTTGAAATCGCGGCTTTTCTCCGCGCGAGGCCCCTCGCTGCCGTCCATATTTTTCGGAAGTCCCAGCACAAAGCGCTCCACATCGCGTTTTTCTGCTTCCTCGCATATGCGCCGCGCCGCGCGCTCCATGTTCCATTCTTCCATTGTCCACGCCTCGCCGCATATGAGCCCCGTCGGGTCGGACACTGCAAGTCCGATCCGCGCGTCGCCGTAATCTATAGCCATTATGCGCATATCTGTCCTCCGTAAAAGCATTATTTCAGGCCGAAGCAGCCGCGTATCTCGCCGTCCATATACAGCGAGCCGACCGCGCACACCATGCCGTCGCTCCCGGCGGCGTCGAGCGCGGCGCTCACCCCGTCGCGTATGCTGTCCGCGGCGGCGACGGGCTTGCCGAAGCGGCCGAGATATTCCGCGAGCTTTTCCGCCGGCAAGGCGCGCGGACTCTGCGGCGTGACGCAGACGTACTCGTCCGCGGCCTCGTTGAGTATCTCCGTGAGTCCCATATAATCCTTGTCCGCCAGCACGCCCACAAGCAGGACATGCCGCCTGTCCGGGAAGTAGTTTCTGAGATTATCGACGACCGTCCGCGCGCACTGCGGGTTGTGCCCGCCGTCCACAACGAAATACGGCTCATCCGCCACGACCTCGAAGCGCGCCGGCCAGCTCACGGCGTACAGGCCGTGCTCCACGGCGTCCTGCTCGAGCTTCCAGCCGCGGCCGCGCAGCACCTGCACGGTCTCCACGGCGACCGCCGCGTTTTTAAGCTGATGCGCGCCGAGCAGCGGGATGGCGTAGGCGTCGCCCTTATAGTCGAACACCTGACCGTCAAGGCTGTCAAATTCGCTGACGATCTGCGAAAAATCGGCTATATGCAGCCTTGCTCCCTGTTCCTCGCAGCGTGCGCGCACTACGTCCGTCACGCTCTCGCTCTGCTGATAAAGAATGACGTCGCAGCCGGGTTTTATTATGCCCGCTTTTTCAAACGCGATCTTTTCCACCGTATCTCCGAGCACCTTCGTGTGGTCAAGGCCGATGTTCATGATAACCGCCGCCTCGGGCGCGTCTATTATATTCGTCGCATCGAAGCGGCCGCCGAGGCCGACCTCCAGCACGACTATGCCGCACTTCTCTTCGGCATACCACAGCAGCGCCGCCGCAGTCATAAGCTCAAACTCCGTCGGGTGCTCGTCCATGCTCTCGGCAGCCGGCTTTACACGGCTTACAATGTCCGCAAGGACGTCGTTTTCTATCTCCTTCCCGTTTATCTGCATCCGCTCGTTGAAGCGGCTGAGATAGGGCGATATGAAAAGGCCGGTCTTATATCCGGCGGCTTTGAGGACCGAGGCCAGCATCGCCGAGACGCTGCCCTTGCCGTTAGTCCCCGCGACGTGAACGTATTTCAGCTTCTTCTGCGGGTCGCCGAGCCGGTGCAGCAGCTCGCCCACGCGCTCAAGCCCCGGTCTTGAACCGAACCATGACATACCATCGATATATTCAAGTGCTTCTTTATAATCCATTGTGATTCCTCAATATTCATGCATGATTTTCCTGCGCGGCATCCGATTCGGGCACCGCAAGGGTAATATACCACCAAGAGGCCCGCTCTGCAAGCAAAAGCCCTGATTTCTCAAGGAAAATTCGGAAAAAGTTATTGACGCGCGCGGAACGCTGTGGTATATTATGTATTACCTGTCGACCGAGAGGTTTTATTTTTGTGCGCTTTTTTTGCTGCGCGCAGAGATGATCCGCGAGGTCAAATACAGGGAGGCAATGCCCGGCGCTCCGGGTGACCGGAGACGTATGGGTAAATAAAATAGGAGGTGCCGAAAGAATGGCTGCAGACGCAAGGATCAAGATCACCCTTAGATGCGAAGAATGCAAGCAGAGAAACTACAACACGGTCAAGAACAAGAAGAACACCAGCGACCGTTTGGAGCGCAACAAGTATTGCCCCTTCTGCAGAAAGCACACCAAGCACGTGGAAACCAAGTAAGTTCTGAAAGGATGTGTGAAAATGGCTGAAGAAAAGAAGAACAATTCTGCTCCTGCCAAAGCTGTCACCGCCGTCAAGAAGGACGATTCCAAGCCCGGCTTCTTCAAGAGAGTCGGCAAATGGTTCCGCGAAATGAAAAGCGAGCTGAAAAAGGTCATATGGCCCACGCCCAAGACCCTTCTCAACAACACGCTCATTTCCGTCGTAATGATGGTGGCTTCCGCAATCGTTATTTGGGGCTTCGATGAGCTCGCTCAGATGCTTGTCAGAGCGCTGTTTACACTGGCGGGTTAAAAAGACATGGCTGAAGAAGCAAAATGGTACGTTGTTCATACCTACTCGGGTTATGAAAACGCAGTGGCCGCCGCAGTTATGAAGGCGGCGGAAAACCGCAAAATGACAGACCTGATCAAAGAGGTCAACATCCCTATGGAGACCGTCACCGAGATCACCGACGCAGGCGAGAAAAACGTCGAGCGCAAGGTCTTCCCCGGTTACGTGCTCGTCAAGATGATCTTGACGGATGACAGCTGGCATTTGATCCACAATGTCCGCGGTGCAACAGGTTTCGTAGGCTCGGACGGCAAGGCCATCCCCCTGACGGAACAGGAAATTTACGATCTGGGTGTCGAACACAAGGAGATCGTCGTGGGCTACAGCCTGGGCGACGAGGTCAAGGTCAATGACGGACCGCTGGCCGGCTTCCTTGGTATAGTGGACGAGCTGGAGCCCGACAAGAACAGGGTTCGCGTCGTCGTTTCAATGTTCGGCAGAGAGACTCCGGTCGATCTGGAGCTTGATCAGGTCGAAGCAATCAAAGAATAATAAGAAAGAGGTGCTGTAAATGGCACAGAAAGTAGTTGGATACGTAAGATTCCAGGTTCCTGCCGGCAAGGCAACTCCGGCTCCCCCCGTCGGCCCGGCACTGGGTCAGTACGGCGTTAACATCGGTCAGTTCACCAAGGACTTCAACGAGCGCACCAAGGGCGACATGGGCATGATGATCCCTGTTGTCATCACCGTGTACTCCGACCGTTCCTTCACCTTTATCACCAAGACTCCTCCTGCCGCTCTGCTTATCAAGAAGGCCTGCGGCATCGAGACCGCTTCCGGTGTTCCCCAGAGAGACAAGGTCGCTACCATCAGCAAGGAAGATGTCCGCAAGATCGCAGAGCAGAAGATGCCCGACCTCAACTGCACCGACATCGAGTCCGCAATGAGCATGATAGCCGGTACCTGCCGCTCCATGGGCGTCATCGTCGGCGACTGAACGGGCGAGTAAAATCGCTCCTTCATGTAACCGCAGGTTTGCCCGGCGCTTACTCAAGCGGCGCAAGCCGCCTAACGTGGGAGGATTTATCCATCCGACTCAACCACATTATTAGGAGGAAAACAAAGTGTTCAGAAGTAAAAATTATAAAGAGAGCTCTAAGCTCATTGACAAGCAGGCCCTCTATGATCCCATGGAGGCTCTCACCATCGTATGCAATGCCAGCAAGGCAAAGTTCGACGAGACCGTCGAGCTGCATGTAAAGCTCGGTGTCGACGGCCGTCACGCTGACCAGCAGGTCCGCGGCGCCATCGTTCTGCCCAACGGCACCGGCAAGTCCGTTC
>OIYO01000508.1_pt1 | contig 31315 bp, 29 predicted proteins | sample 1588191 | NCBI WGS metagenome assembly OIYO01 (sample SAMN03283275) | human gut metagenome | biome: human-associated habitat; material: feces | host: Homo sapiens | place: Peru | collected 2012 | reverse complement strand
ATGCCGGAGTTGCGGTTGCAGCGCGCGCCGAGCACGGAGTTGGCATAGACGACAGCGGAGCTTTCGGCCCAGCTGAGTATGTCGCCCTTTTTGGGCTTGTTGCCCATCTGGTCAACGTAGCAGGTGCAGCTGTACGCATCATCGTCGACAATGCCGAGCTTCTTGAGCTGCTCTTCAAAGCGCGCCTGCTCTGTGTACATGATCTTTTTGAAAACGATGTCCTCAAGAAAAGTCGTGGGGACGTTCTTGTCCAGCGGACGGGGATCGGCGGTAAACTTCTGCCCGTTGGTAAGTCCGGCGTCTATGAGCTTGTCAAAGAGATCATAGACAGGCTTGAGTGCCGCCAGACCGTAGGATATAACGGTATGGCCGTATTCGCTCGTGACAGGTACCATGCGTTTGGCCCCGAAAGTGTCGCCGTACATGACGAGCGTCTTCATGACCTTGGCCATCATTTCGCCCTTTTCGCCGTTGAGCAGAGCCTGCTGTTCCGGTGTCAGATTCAAAATACCACTTCCTTAAAAAATTTTAATTTTTCCATTGCATTTGTGTTGTTCTGATAGCTGCCTGTCTGCATTTTAACACATTTTTACTATACAGTCAACGAATGAAAAACTGCTGCGGGAACGACCGACAAAAAACGCAGGATCGTTCTCCGTATGCGGTATGCGGAACATTTTGCGCCCTCCGGCCGTCTGCAGCAGAGAACGGCACAGGAGGCCGCTGAAGAAAGGACTTGAATTTTTGAAAAAAAGTATAATGAACATATGTACAGTGATCGCGCTGTGCGCCGCGATGGCGCTGTCTTTTGCGGCCTGCGGAAGCGCAGACGAGGAGCCGGTCGGCGCAGATCCGTCTACATGGGGACCTGTTGAGCATGATTCTCTTGCCGCTGCGGAGGAGGAAACGGGGCTGGATATGAGTATTCCGCAGGAAATACTCGGCGTAAAGCCGGGCACGTATCTCACATGGTATGAGCAGAAATACATAGACGCCGTGTACACCGATGAGGCCGGCAATATAGTGGCCAGAGTGCGCAAGGCGGACGGCAGCGGGGATATCAGCGGCGACTATAATGAATATACCGAGGTTTCTGAGGAACAAATCGAAAATTATACCGTCACAATGAAAGGCGAGGACGGAAAGATCATGCTCGCATCATGGACGGCGGACGGAGCCAGCTATGCGCTGTGCGTCGATGCCGGAGCCGATGCGGAAACGATCCGGACTCTCATACAGAATATAAAATAAAAGGGGCATTTTCCAATGAAAAACGTCAGAGCGACTGCGGCTGTACTGGCCGCGCTGATGCTGCCGCTGTGCGCGGCGGCGCTGCCGGGCAGGGCGTATGCGGTGACGCAGGATGAGATAGCTGCGATACAAAGGCAGAAAGACGCGCTCAGTCAGGAGGCAAAGACCAGCCTTGAACGGCTGAACGCGCTGAAAGGCCAGCAATACGGCATACTTGAACAGAAGGCAGCGCTCGAAGAGCAGAGCCGCCTTGCGCAGGAGCAGATAGAGCTGACGCAGGCACAGATCGACGCATATGACGACATGATAGCCGAAAAGGCCGAAGAGGTGGACGAGGCGAAGAGCCGAGAAGAACTCCAGCTTCGGAAGTACCGCAGCCGTGTGCGCGCCATGGAAGAGAACGGCGGCATTGAGCTGCTTGCACTTGTTACAAAGAGCACGGATATAAGCGAGCTGCTGACGGCAGTAGACGATATGGGCGTGATCATGCAGAGCGACCGCGTGCTTGAGGATCAGTATATTGTGGCGCGCGAGGAGACCGAGAAGGTCAAGGCCGATTATGAGAAAGTAAAAAGCGGCTATGAGGAGAAGCAGAAAGATCTGCGCACGGAGCAGGAAGAGCTTCTCAGGCAAGTGAGCGATGCCGAAAAGCAGCTTGATACGCTCGCTGAAGAGATAGAAAAGGCGACGAAGGAATATGAGGCGGCGCGGGCCGCCGAGAACGCGGCCGCAGCGGAGATAAGCAATCTCATTGCCGAATATGACCGCCAGAAGGAAGCCGGGAACAACAGCGGAAGCGGTAATAACGGCCAGGACGGCGGAAACAACATCACAGGCACAGGCTCGCTCATATGGCCGGTGCCGTGCTCGATGCGCGTGACGAGCCGCTACGGCAACCGCGCCGACCCGTTCACCGGACAGACGACCTATCATGCGGGCATAGATATCGACGGCTTCGGCAACGACGGACAGCCCATAGTCGCGGCCGACAGCGGCACGGTGATCGTCGCATCATCCAACAGCGGCTACGGCAATTATGTCATCATAGACCACGGCGGGATGAAAACCGTCTATGCGCACATGTCCGGCTTTGCAGTGAGCGCGGGACAGAGCGTGACACAGGGACAGACGGTGGGGTATCTCGGCGCGTCGGGACGCGCGACAGGTACGCACTGCCACTTTGAAGTATATGTCGGCGACAGCCGCGTCGATCCCGCTTCGTATTTTTCGGGAATATCATATTATAACTGCTGAGCGCATAGAAAAAACGGCAGCTGCACCGAACAGTGCGGCTGCCGCTTTTTTGGTGCTGTATACCATCAGATGGTAAGATAATAAAAAAACTCCCGGCTCTTTTGAAGAGCCGGGAGCCGTTATTTCGGATCCTGAACGGGATCAATCGGTCACGTAAGGCAGGAGAGCTATCTGGCGTGCTCTCTTTATAGCCTCGGTGAGCTCGCGCTGATGCATGGCGCAAACACCGGTAGTGCGGCGAGGCAGGATCTTGCTGCGCTCGGACAGATAACGGCGGAGCTTTGCGGTGTCCTTGTAGTCGATAGAGGTAGCCTTATCAACACAGAACTGGCAAACTTTTCTGCGCTTGCGGTTCTTGGGATTGTTCTTATCGAAAGCCAAAGCTGTTTCCTCCTTAAAAGATTTTGGATGGGTCACGCTGCGGAGCCGGATGCGCTGCGGCACAGGCCGTGCGGGGGCTGCGTGGAAACCTCATCAGAAGGGCAGTTCATCGTCACCGTCGTCCAGCTCGGAGAATGTGGAAGCGGGAGCAGGGCTGCTGTTCCTGCCGGCATCGTAGCTGTACGTGCTGTGAGCGGTGCTGCCTGAGTCGCCGTCGCGGCGGCGGCTCTCGCCGAAATATACGTTGTCAACAACGATCTCCGCGCTGCGGCGCTTGCCGCCCTCGCGGTCAGTCCAATCGCGGATCTGGAGCCGCCCGGAGACGACTGCCATGCTCCCCTTGGTGAAATACTTGTTGACAAACTCGGCGGTCTGGCGCCATGCCACGCAGTCGATAAAATCGGTCTGCCTTTCTCCGCCGTCACGGCCGCCGAAATCACGGTCGACCGCCACGGTGAACGACGCCACCGGGGTCTGGGACTGAGTGTATCTGAGCTCGGGATCTCTCGTCAGACGTCCCATGATTACAATGTGATTCAGCATGATCGTTCTCCTTACTCCGGACGCTTGGTTATCAGGCGACGCAGAATACCGTCGGTAATACCGAGAACACGGTCAAGCTCAGCGGGCAGCTCAGCGCCGCTGGTGAACTTCATCAGCACATAGTAACCCTCGGAAATGTAGTTGATCTCATAAGCGAGCTTGCGCTTGCCCATTTCCTCCAACTCTTCCAGAGTACCATTTGCCTCAACAAGTGCCTTGAACTTCTCAACAACAGCTGCGGTCTCTTCCTCAGTGAAGTTGGGATTGATGATGTACATTACTTCGTACTTCTCACTTGCTTTTGCCATGATTGCACCTCCTTTTGGTCTGATGGCCCCTCCCCGAAAGAGGAGCAAGGATGCCTGCTCATCTATTGACAGGCCTAATAATTATACCTTTTTTTCACCGGTTGTCAAGGCTTTTTTGCCGTGAGCAAATAAGTTTATATGTGTGCGGGCATTTCCGACAGAAAATTTTTTCTCCGGCGTTCATAATACCCGGAGTGCCGGCATATATTGAAGGTATGCTGACATGCAGGCTGATACAGAACAGGAGGGAAATGCCGTGGAACATGATATAGACGATATGATATTCGGAGACTACGATCCCGGTCCGAGCGGACGGTAGTTATATCCGGCGAAAACGCGGGCTATGCCTGCGGAGAATGAAAATAGAGTGCCGTACATTAACGGCACTCTATTTTCGGTTTTCTGGAAAAGCTCTTGCGGGACTTTTCTAAAAATTTGTAATTTTATGAAATTCGGGAAAAATACTCTCAGTCGGCAGCGCGCATGGACAGGAAAGCGTTTATGAAGCCGTCAAGGTTGCCGTTCATCACGTTGTCGATGTTGCCGTCCTCATAGTCGGTCCGGTGATCCTTGACGAGCTGGTAGGGCATGAAAACGTATGAGCGGATCTGGCTGCCCCACTCGATCTTCATCTGCACGCCCTTGATGTCGCTTATCTTCTCGAGATGCTCGCGTTCCTTTATCTCGGCGAGACGTGCGCGCAGCATGTTTTTGCAGTTTTCGAGGTTCTGGAAATGGCTGCGTTCCACCTGACTGGAGACGACTATGCCGGTGGGGATATGCGTCAGACGGACGGCGGAGGAGGTCTTGTTGACCTTCTGCCCGCCTGCGCCGGAGGAACGGTAGACGTCCATCTTTATATCCTCGTCGCGCAGCTCTATCTCATTGTTGTCGGTGATCTCCGGCATGACCTCGACCGCGGCGAAGGAGGTGTGGCGGCGGCCTGCGGCGTCGAACGGGGACACGCGCACAAGGCGGTGTATGCCATGCTCGCTCTTGAGGAAGCCGTATGCGTTTTCACCCTCTATCATTATGGTCGCGCTCTTGATGCCGGCCTCGTCGCCGTCAAGATAGTCCATTACCTTGACCTTGTAGCCGTGGCGGTCCGCCCACATGTTGTACATGCGGTAGAGCATGCTCGCCCAGTCCTGCGCTTCGGTGCCGCCTGCGCCAGCGTGGAAGGTCAGCAGGGCGTTGTTGGCGTCATATTCGCCGGTGAGGAGCGTGCTGAGGCGCGTGGCCTCGACGGCCTCGCTGAACTTCGCAAACTCCGACTTGAGCTCATCGAGCATGGAGCCGTCGTTTTCCTCGATCGCCATCTCGCACATCGTATACATGTCATCCCATGCGGAGCACAGCTTCCTGTAATTTTCGCACTTGCTTTTGAGTACCTTCAGGCGCTTCTGCACTTTCTGGGAATTCTCCACATCGTTCCAGAAACCGTCGCGCTCGCTCGCGGCCTCGAGCTCTTCGATCTCTTTCTGCGCAGGCTCGAGCTTGAGCGCGTCGCGCAGCACGTCGAGCGTGGGCTTGATGTTGTTAAGCTTTACTTTGTATTCTTCAAATTCCAGCATATTCACTCACTACTTTCTCATGGTATCAACAAAATATTATTATATACAAAAATTTCGTTCTTGTAAATGTGTTTTTTTATTAGCTTTTTATGCGTTATATTACTCCATTTCTCTTCCAAAAGCAAGGATTCTATGTTATACTAAAATCGTAAAATAAGGGCCTGACCGCCTGCTGCCCGGCAGACGGCAAAAAAAGAAAAAATTCGGAGGACAAAGAGAAATGATTTCACACGGTAAGGAAATTAAAGTTTTCACCGGCAACTCCAATCCTGCGCTTGCGGAGGATATATGCGCGCAGCTCTACAAGAGCCTCGGCAACGCATCCGTGTCGCAGTTTGCTGACGGCGAATGCTCCATTTCCGTATTTGAACCGGTCCGCGGCAAGGATGTTTTCATCGTACAGTCTACCTGCAACCATGTCAACGACAACCTCATGGAGCTGCTCATAATGATAGACGCCATGCGCCGCGCGTCCGCAGGCCGTATAACCGCCGTTATCCCTTACTTCGGCTATGCCCGTCAGGACCGCAAGGCGAAGAGCCGCGATCCCATATCCGCAAAGCTCGTGGCAAACCTCATCACGGCAGCCGGTGCGGACAGAGTCCTCACCATGGACCTGCACGCAGCGCAGATCCAGGGCTTCTTCGACATTCCTGTCGATAACCTCATGGGCAGTCATCTCTTTGTCCGCCACTTTGTGAAGATGTTCGGCAAGGACAACGAGAACGTTATGGTCGTCTCCCCCGACGTCGGCAGCACCGCGCGCGCCCGTCAGTTCTCCATGAAGCTCGGCGTGAACATGGCCATTGTGGACAAGCGCAGAGAGAGAGCCAACCAGTCCGAGGTCATGAATATCATAGGCAACGTCGAAGGCAAGACCTGCATCCTGCTTGACGACATTGTGGACACCGCCGGTTCCCTGTGCGGCGCCGCAAAGGCCATCAAGGAGATAGGCGGGGCGAAGGAGGTCTACGCCTGCGCGACTCACGGCGTTCTCTCCGGCCCGGCAATCGAGCGCATTGAGGACAGCTGCATCAAGGAGCTGCTCCTGCTCGACACTATCCCTTACCCCTCCGATAAGCCCGCATGCAGCAAGATCGAGTATATCTCTACCGCACCGGTATTTGCCGAGGCGATCAGAAGAATATACGAGGAAGTTTCTATTTCCAATCTTTTTGAGTGATAAACGCTACGGCCTGACGCAGCCTGCCGCGTAAGGCAGACTGCGGCGGCCGGCGGTATGAAAGGAAAAAGCGGTATGCTTTTCAAGAAGCCCGGCGGTGTCAACTGGCTTATAGTGTTCCTCGGAAACCCGGGCGTTAAATATGAGGGAACACGGCACAACGCCGGATTCATGACGGCGGACGTCATGGCAAAAAACAAGGGCGTGGCGATAAACAGGCTGCGCTTCAAGGCGCTGACAGCGCAGTGCACCATCGGCGGCGAAAGCGTTCTGCTCATGAAGCCGCAGACGTATATGAACCTCTCTGGCGAGGCCGTTGAGGAGGCTGTGCGCTATTATAAGATAGAACCGTCGCACGTTCTGGTCGTCTCGGACGAAATGGCGCTGCCGCCCGGCAGGATACGGATACGAACGAAGGGCTCTGCCGGCGGACATAATGGTCTGAAAAATATTATTGCCCATCTCGGCACCGAAGAATTCCCCCGCATAAGGCTCGGAGTAGGCGAGCCGCCGCACCCGGATTATGACGTGAAGGATTGGGTGCTCTCTACATTTAAAAATCAGGACGCCGAAGATATGGCGCGCGCGGCGGAGCATGCCGCGGCGGCCGCGGAGTGCTATATAACCGAGGGGCCGGAAAAGGCCATGAATAAGTTCAACAATAAATAAGTAAGCAAATACATGGTGTGATCCGTGTATTGAAATAATCCCAAAATTCAAAGAAAGAAGACGAGGCTAATGAAGAAAAGCTGCATTGCAATGCTTTTGGCGGGCGGTCAGGGCTCTCGGCTTTACGCGCTGACCCAGAACGTCGCCAAACCAAGCGTCCCCTTCGGCGGTAAGTACAGGATCATTGACTTCCCGCTGTCCAACTGCGCAAACTCCGGCATAGACACTGTGGGTGTCCTCACACAGTACCGCCCGTTGCAGCTCAACAGCTACATAGGCAGCGGTCAGCCCTGGGATCTGGACGTGTCCGACGGCGGAGTGTATATCCTGCCGCCTTATCAGAGCGCCGGGGAAAAAGGTTCATGGTTTTCCGGCACGGCGAACGCGATCTATCAGAACATTGGGTTTATAGAGAGCTTTGAGCCGGATAATGTGCTCATCCTCTCGGGCGACCATATCTACAAGATGGACTATTCCGACATGCTCCGTGAGCATCTTGAGCATGGCGCTGCGTGCACGATCTCCGTGCAGCAGGTCAGCATGCAGGAAGCCACGCGCCTTGGCATAATGAGCGTCGGCGAGGACGGATATGTCGCCGAGTTTGAAGAGAAGCCACAGAAGCCCAAGAGCGACCTTGCTTCCATGGGCATATATATATTCAACTGGGAGAAGCTCAGGTCTTATCTGATCGCGGATGAGAATGACCCGAACTCCAGCAAGGACTTCGGCAAGAATATTATCCCCAACATGCTCGGCGCGGGAGAAAAGCTCTGGCCGTACCGCTTCGACGGATACTGGCGCGATGTCGGCACGATAACGAGCCTGTGGGACGCAAATATGGACATGCTCTCCACAAACCGCATTAATCTGTACGATCCGAGCTGGCCCATAAGCTCCAGAAGTCCGATCTGCCCGCCGCACTATACCGGCAGAAACGCCTGCATCCGGCATTCCATCGTGACAGAGGGCTGCGAGATAGACGGGCATGTTGAAAACTCCGTGCTCTCGTCGTCCGTCAAGGTCGGCAGCGGCGCAAAGGTACTGTACAGCGTGATAATGCCGGGCACGGTAATCGAGCCGGGCGCGGTAGTAGAGTATGCGATCGTCGGCGAGAATACCGTCGTGAGCAGCAATGCGCATGTGGGAGAGCCGCCCGACGGGACCGACGCCTGGGGCGTCGCTACCTGCGGACCGAACATAACGATAAAAAGCGGCGCGGTCGTCAGGGCCGGCGCCATGATCTATACTGGCGAGGAGGTCTGAGACATGAAGGATTTTCACGGAATTATCTTTGCCTACAATGCTTCGCCGGAGCTCGGCGCGCTTGTCAATAAGCGCACGGCGGCGTCCCTGCCCTTCTGCGGCAGGTACAGACTAATAGATTTTGCGCTCAGCTCCATGCGCAACGCGGGTATTTTCGACGTCGGCGTCGTGATGCGGCGCGATTATCAGTCCCTGCTCGACCATATCGGCAGCGGCAAGGCGTGGGATATGAGCCGCAAGAGCGGAGGACTGCGCATGCTGCCTCCCTTCGGCCTGCCCGACTATCACCGCGGCAACTACTCCGGCACGATGGAAGCAATAAATGCGGTCTCCGCATACATAAAGCACATTCCGCAGCAGCATATTGTGATGATGCTCGGCAATCTCTGCGCAAATATCGATCTGGATGCGGCAATAGCAAAATATCTTGCGTCCGGCGTGGACATGATGGCGATATGCGCCGATCATGATCCCGATGGCCTGCACCACAGATATTTAGTCGGAGAGGACGGAATCGTCACGCGCGTGCTGTTCGACCGCTTCGGCGGCGGCGAGGGAATCCCGTCTCTTGAGGGCTTTATCGTCCGCCGGGATACGCTGCTTGCGCTCATGGATAAATGCCGGGCGCGCGAGATGCACCGCTTCCATAAGGATGCTGTCGCACTCTACCTCAATGAGGGCGGACGTATGGGAACGTATATCCATCAGGGCTATGCCTCGGCCATACGCACCGTGCAGGAATATTATAACGCGAATATGGATATGCTCGATCCGGAAAAGCGCAGCCAGATATTCCCGGAGAGCCGCCCTGTGCGCACACGCAATATGGAGGGCGTGAGCACCTATTACGGCGAGGATGCCGTGTCCGTAAACAGCCTTGTCGCCGATAACTGTATAATAGAAGGCAGCATAGAAAACTGCATCGTCTTCTCCGGCGCGCGCATCGGCAAGGGCGCAAAGCTCAAAAACTGCATCATCATGCGCGGCTGCACGGTGGGCGAGGGGACTGAGCTGAGCTGTGTCATATCCGACAAGCTCGCCGTTTTCGGCGCGGGCGTCACGCTGACAGGCAGCCCGAGACTGCCTATCGTCGTCCCGAAGGGCGGCACTATATAATGATATAAGACAAAACCGCAGGCTGCGAGCTTGCAGCCTGCGGTTTCGTTTTTTGCCGGGACGGAGTTTTGCGTTTCCCGGCCTAATCCAAAATACGGAGGTATACTCAATGACAGGACAGATTTCACGCGACGAGGTACGCAGCGCAATAGAGGATAAGCTGTGCGCTCACTTCTGCGTGACCGGCGCAGACGCGACCAACGATCAGATATTTCAGGCCACGGCGATAGTCATACGCGAGATAATGAGCAGGCTTCTCGTGGCAGAGGACCCCAGACATGCAAACAAAGAAGTGCACTATATGTCCATGGAGTTCCTGATGGGCCGCAGCCTTATGAAAAACGCCTTCAACCTCGGCATAGCGGACGCTGTGACCGGCGCGCTCGAGGATATGGGCCGCAATGCGTCCGACATATTCGAGGAAGAGCCTGACGCCGGACTCGGCAACGGAGGTCTGGGCCGTCTTGCCGCGTGCTATATGGACAGCATGTCCACTCTCGGCTTTGAGGCCACGGGCTACTCCATCTGCTATGAGCTCGGCATCTTCAGGCAGAAGTTTGCCGACGGCCGGCAGACTGAGGTGGCCGACGACTGGCGCATTGCCGCCGAAAGCTGGCTCGTGCCGCGCTATGAAGACGCCGTGGAGGTCCGCTTCGGCGGTCAGGTCTCCCCGCGCTGGGATAATTTCGGCCACTATACCGCGGAGTATACCGGATATACCGCCGTCATTGCGGTGCCGCGCGATATGCTCATCGCAGGCTACGGCGGAAAAGAGATAAATTATCTGCGTCTGTGGGATGCCAAGAGCCCGAACTCCCTTGACATGTACCTCTTCTCGGAGGGCGAGTATGTCAAGAGCATGGAGCAGCGCACGATGGCCGAGGTCATCACCAAGGTGCTTTATCCGGCAGACGAGCATATCGAGGGCAAGACGCTGCGTCTCAAGCAGCAGTATTTCTTTGTCTCTGCAACTGCACAGGATATTGTGCGCAAGCACATGAGAAAATGGGGCGATATAAAGAGCTTTGCCGAGCATCACACTATCCAGATAAACGACACGCACCCCACGCTCATCATACCCGAGCTTATGCGCATCTTCATGGACGAGTACGGCATGGGCTGGGACGAGGCGTGGAACATCGTCAAAAACAGCGTTGCATACACCAACCACACCGTTATGAGCGAGGCGCTCGAACGCTGGCCGCAGGATCTGGTGCAGCAGCAGCTGCCGCGCCTGTGGGAGATCATGTGCGAGATCAACCGCCGCTGGTGCGATTATCTTATCGCAAACTTCGGGCAGGGCGAAAAGGCGGCGCGCAGCCTTATCATAAGGGACGGACAGGTCCACATGGCGAACATGTGCCTTGCCGCCTGCTATAAGGTCAACGGCGTGTCGAAGCTCCATGGCGATATACTCCGGCGCGACCTGTTCAAGGATGTGTGCGAGATACGTCCGGACCGCTTCACCTATGTTACAAACGGCATAGACCACCGCCGCTGGCTCAGCCAGATCAACCCCGGCCTTGATAAGCTCGTTGTGGAGCTCCTCGGCAGCGACAACTATCTGACGCACCCCGAAGAGCTGGCAATGCTCAACGGCTTCGTGACCGACAGCGAGGTGCTGCGCCGCGTCAACGCCATAAAGCATGAAAATAAGGAGCGCTTTGCGCGCTTTGCTTTCCGCAACGACAGCTTCGCGCTCGATACCGATTCCATAATGGATGTACAGATAAAGCGCCTGCATGAGTACAAGCGCCAGCTGCTGTGCGCGATGAGCATAACGAGCCTTCAGCAGCAGCTGCACGACGACCCCAATATGGAGTTCGTGCCGCGCACCTTCGTGTTCGGCGCAAAGGCCGCGGCGGGTTACAGGACCGCAAAGCGCATAATAGAGCTGCTCCTCTCGCTTGCGGACGACATCAACAACGACCCCGTGTGCCATGAGAAGCTGCATGTATACTTCGTGGAGAACTACCGTGTCTCCGCAGCCGAGGCCATAGTCCCCGCCGCGCAGGTGTCCGAGCAGATTTCGACCGCAGGCAAAGAGGCTTCCGGCACCGGCTGCATGAAGCTGATGATGAACGGTGCTGTGACCATAGGCACGCTCGACGGCGCGAACGTTGAAATGTACGAGCGCCTCGGCGATGAGAACATGTTCCTGTTCGGCCTGCGCACGGAAGAGGTCGAGCGCATGAAGGCCGAGGGCTATGACCCCAATGCCATTGCGATGAAGGATCAGGAGATCATGCGCGTGTTCGACCGCTTCAGCCAGGGCTTCCGCGACGGCAAGAGCTATTCCGACCTTGTGTCGATGCTCCTCTATGGCGGCGACCCCTACATGCTCATTGCGGACTACCGCGCGTATGCTGACTGCCAGAAGAAGCTCTACCAGCGCATAAGCGACAAAAACGAGCTTGCACGTCTTGCGCTCGTGAACACCGCGCAGAGCGGCGTATTCGCGGCTGACAGGGCGATAAGAGAATACGCGGAGAATATATGGAAGCTCTGAAAAAAGACCGTGCCGTCGTAATAGGCGGCGTGAATATGGATATAGGCGGCAGCCCGTTCAATAAGCTCATAATGCGCGATTCCAATCCCGGCGTCATCACGGCCAGACCCGGCGGCGTGGGCCGCAATATCGCCCACGACATGCGCCTGCTCGGCATAGATGTGAGCCTGATCGCAGCCGTCGGCGGCGACGTGTACGGACACGGCATACTCGAGAGCTGCCGCAGCCTCGGCATAGACATGAGCCTTTCCCGTATCCTGACGGATATGAGAAGCTCCACCTACCTCTATGTCACCGACGAGACCGGCGACATGGAGATAGGCATCGCCGACATGGAGATAGCAAAATGCATCACGCCGGAATACCTCGCACGGCATATTGAAGAGATAAACAAATTCGGCGCTGTTGTGCTGGACGCGAACATCGAGCAGGAGGCGATAGAATATATCGCTGCGCATACGAGCGCTCCGGTATACGCCGATCCCGTGTCCACAGCCAAGGCTGTGCGCCTGCTGCCCGTGCTTGACAGGATAGCGGCGCTCAAGCCGAACATTTATGAGGCTGAGAAGCTCACCGGCGAGATAGATCCGGAGAAGGCGGCGCTCGCGCTTGTGAAAGCGGGCGTGAAGCGCGTGTTCATCAGTCTCGGCGAGGAGGGTATGCTTGCGGCGGACGAGAATGAGGTCGTGCGCATGCCGCGCGAGTTCGTGACCGTTGTCAACACCACCGGCGCGGGAGACGCCGCGACCGCAGCTATCGTCTGGGCGGGGATGCACGGGATGAGCCTTGAGCAGAGCGCACGCGCCGCCGTAAAGGCCGGGGCGATAACCGCCTGCTGCGAGGGCGCGAATAACCCGGAGCTGTCTGCGAACAGGCTCGTATGATAACGGCGTAAAATTTCACACTGTACCACGGAAAATTCCTGGACGGCGGAGCAGCGTATAGGGCTGCTCCGTGTCAGTCGAATCCAAATACAAAAATTCGGAGGGAATAAATCATGGCAAAAAAGGATCAGGCGGGAGCGGAGAAGCTCCACAGAACGGAGGACGGCTTCACCAGCAGGTGGGGCTTTATTCTGGCGTGTATCGGTTCCGCCGTTGGAATGGGCAATATCTGGCGCTTCCCGATAATGGTCTCCACCTACGGCGGGATGACATTTCTCATCCCGTATATTATCTGCGTCGTGCTCATAGGCGCTTCGGGCGTTATGGAAGAGTTTGCACTCGGCCGCTGGGCGGGTGCAGGGCCGGTCGGCGCGTTCGGCAAATGCACGGGACAGCGCTGGGGCAATGTGCGCATAGGCAGGATCATCGGCGCGCTGCCCATCATCGGCGCGATGGGGCTTGCCATAGGCTATACGGTCGTCATGGGCTGGATATTCAAGTACTGCTTCATGGGGCTTTCGGGCAGCCTGTATGCGCTTGGCACCGACATGGGCGCTATCGCCGGAGCCTTCGGCGCGGCTGCCCCTGAGGCCGGGACCCTCGGCGAAGCCGTGAGCATGATGGCCTCTGCCCGTGTTTTCGGTATAGGCAACGGCGTCTGGCAGGTCATCGGCCTTGTGATTGCGCTCACTATAATGACGCTCGGCGTTGCCGGCGGAATAGAAAAGGCGAATAAGATAATGATGCCCGTGCTCTTCGGGCTTTTTGTGATCCTCTGCGTGTATATTTTTACTCTGCCCGGTTCACATGAGGGCTACAGATACATATTCACGATACAGCCCGGCCGCATATTTGATCCGCAGGTGTGGATATATGCTTTCGGACAGGCGTTTTTCTCGCTGTCTGTGGCAGGTAACGGCTCTGTCATCTACGGGTCGTACTTCGCCAAGGATGAGGACATTCCGACATCCGCGCGCAATGTGGCGGTGTTCGACACGCTGGCGGCAATGCTGGCGGCGCTCGTCATACTCCCGGCCATGGCCGCGGGCGGGGTCGAGCCGTCCAAGGGCGGCCCCGGCCTGATGTTCGTGTACCTCGTCAACGTGCTCAACGGCATGGCGGGCGGACGCATAGTTGGCGCAGTGTTCTTCGTGTGCGTGCTCTTTGCCGGTATCACGTCCATTATAAACCTCTACGAAGCGCCTGTGGCGTGGCTGCGGGAGCAGTTCGGCATCGGGCGGCTGCCGTCCGTGCTGATAATAGGCGCTGTCGGAATGGCGGTGTCGCTGCTCATCCAGCCGTGGACGTCGCAGTGGATGGACGTCATATCTATTTACATCTGCCCAATCGGTGCATTCCTTGCAGCGGTGATGTTCTTCTGGGTGCTGAAAAAAGAAACCGCCGTTGAGGCGGTCAGCGAGGGCATAGAAAAGCCCCTCGGCAAGTGGTTTTATCCGCTTGGCAAATATGTGTACTGCACGCTGACGCTCGTAGCGCTGATAGCAGGCGCGATCCTGGGCGGAATAGGATAAGATAAAGATAAATATGCTCCCCGGACTGCGGTCCGGGGAGCACTTTTTTTGGAAAGGTGTATGCAAAAAAGAGAGGGTGCTATATTATTTGCGCTTTTTGATCTCGGCGATGATAGCAGGAACGACGGACCTGTAATCACCGACAACGCCGTAGTTGGAAATACCGAAAATGGGAGCTTCGGGGTTGTGGTTTATGCTGATGATGCAGCCGGAGTTCTGCATGCCGACTTCGTACTGTACGGAACCGGAAATACCGACATTAATGATATGGTCAGGCTTGACGGCAGTACCGGACTGACCAATCTGCTGCTCGTGCGGCAGCCAGCCCATATCCACGGGGGGACGGGATGCGGCGACCTGACCGCCGAGGAGCTCTGCCAGCTCGCCAAGCATGCCAAAGTCCGCTTCGGACTTGATGCCACGTCCGCCGCTTACAAGAAGTGAGGCCTGATCAATGGCGGCTCCGGCGCTGTCTTTCTTTTCGGTGGAGAGAACTTCATAGCTGTCCTCACGGTCAACGGCAACAGACTCGGTGATGACCTTGCCGACTCTGGAAGGATCGGCCTCCAGCGGGGTGAACATCATGGGACGAACCGTCGCCATCTGCGGACGCTTCTCGAGAATAACTATGTGCGCAAGTATCTTTCCGCCGTATGCGGGAGTGGTCTGGTAAAAGACTCCGTCCTCGTCATAGCCGAGGTCTATTGCGTCGGCAGTAAGACCGGTCTTGAGGGAGACCATCATGCGGGGAGCGAGATCACGGCCAAGAGGAGTTGCGCCGTAGAGAATGATAGAGGGGAGATATTTCCCGGCAAGCTGAGTGAGAGCCTGCTGATAGGGACGTGCGCTGTAGGAAGCAAGATTCTCATGCTCGCACACAATGACCTGATCGGCACCGCGGGCAATAAGAGCGTCGGCGAGGGAAGCGACACCGTATCCGAGAAGAACGGCTGTTATCTCTTCGCCGTTGTGAGCCTTCAGCTCCTGCGCCTTGGCGAGCAGCTCAAAAGTCACGGGGTTTATGACGCCATTCTGCTGCTCTGCAAATATCCATATACCTTTGTAGTTTTCTTTAGTCATTTCAATGCCTCCTCAGAGTACGTGCTCGCTCTCGAGCATATTGACGAACTTAACTGCGATCTCGTTGGCGGTGCCGTCAAAGTATGTGGTAGAGAGCGCACGCTTCTCGGGTTCAAATACCTTCTTGGTGGATGAGGGTGAACCCTTTACACCGGTCATGGAGGTGTCGGCATCAAGATCGGCAGCATTCCAGACAAAGCGGGGCTTTTTCAGGCACTTCATGATGTTTTTGGGAGTGGGATAACGCGGAGTGTTTATACCGTCGCACACGGTGACGACAGCAGGCAGCTTTGCACGTACATGCTCAACGGTGCTTTCAAGAACGCGGTCGCAGATGACCCAGCCGTCTTCAACGGAGAGAGTGGATGCGAGGGTGATCTGGGGCAGGCCGAGAAAAGCCGCGGTTGCGGGACCGGTCTGGGCGGTGTCGCCGTCGGTCGCATGCTTGCCGAAGAGCAGAAGATCGTAATTACCGATCTTCTCTGCGGCCTTGGCCAGAGTATAGGAGGTTGCAAGCGTGTCTGCGCCGCCGAAAGCACGGTCAGACAGCAGATAAGCTTCGTCGCAGCCGAGTGCGAGCGCTTTTTTCAGCACGTCCTCTGCCTGAGGAGGACCCATGGTCACGGCGGCGACAGTGCCGCCAAACTTCTCTTTGAGCTGCAAAGCGCACTCAATGGAATTTGCATCAAGGGGATTGAGGATGCTTTTGACGCCCTCACGCTGAAGGTTGCCGGTTTTCGGATCAAGCTTGACGTCGTCTGTGTCCGGAACCTGCTTTACAAATACGAGTATTTTCATATCAAATCTCCAAAATATAGAACAGTCTTACTTGCCGAGAACATTGCCGCCGACGACCATACGAAGAATCTCGCTGGTGCCTTCGCCGATCTCAAGAAGCTTTGCATCTCTGACAAAGCGCTCAACGTGGAATTCTTTGCTGTAGCCGTTGCCGCCGAGCACCTGAAGCGCCTCAAGGCAGATCTGGGTGCAGCGGGGGGCGCAGAAAAGCTTGGCCTCTGCGGCTTCAAGGGTGTGACGCTTACCGGCTGCCTTGATCTCAGCGGCGTTGTAAGTCATCATCTGCATTGCGGAAAGCTCCGTGGCCATGTCGGCAAACTTGAACTGTATGGCCTGATGCTTTGCGATGGGCTTGCCGAAAGTAATGCGTTCGTTGGCATATGCTTTGGCGACTTCAAAGGCATGCTCGGCAAGGCCGCAGGAAATTGCGGCAACGCTGATGCGTCCGCCGTCGAGACCCTGCATTGCGATCTTGAAGCCCATACCCTCGGAGGAGAGGAGCGCGTCTGCGGGGAGGCGCATGTTGTCAAAGGACAGCTCGCAGGTGCTTGTGCCGCGCATACCCATTTTGTCCTCGTGCTTGCCGATAATAAGTCCCTCGGCTTCCTTGGGCATGATGAAGGCTGAAATTCCCTTTGCGCCTTTGCTGCGGTCGGTGATCGCCATGATGATGTAGTAGTCTGCAATGCCGGAGTTTGTGATCCATGATTTGCCGCCGTTGAGGATCCAGCTTCCGTCCTCAGCCTTTACAGCGGTAGTCTGTATGCGTGCAGCATCGGAACCGGCGCTGGCTTCGGTGAGGCCGAATGCAAATATCTTGCCGGCAGCGGCGAGCGGGAGGTACTTTGCCTTCTGCTCGGGAGTGCCGTTGTGCAGTATCATGTCGGATGCAACCCAGCTTATGTCGAGTGCGAGGGCGATGCTTGCGCTGCCCTTGGCAAGCTCGTGGATGACTATAGTGCTGGTAACAGCGTCGCAGCCTGCTCCGCCGTATTCTTCGGGGAAGTGTACGCCGACAAGGCCGGTTTCGCAGAGCTTGTTGTATACGCCCCAGTCAAAGCCGTTCTCGTCCATCCACTTGTCGCGCGGGGCTACTTCATTTTTCGTGAAGTCCCTTACCATGTCGCGGATCATGGCTTGTTCTTCAGTAAACTTGATGAGCATAATTAATTCTCCAATTTAGCAATTTTACATGTTTGTAACGGCGCAGCGGTGATATTTTATTAACAAAAAACTCTCGATACGCCATATCTCTCAGACCGGATGAGCGATCTGAGAGATATTTGTTTTTCTATATGGTGCCGGAGCTTACACTGCGTAGAACAGCAGGGAAGCGAGCACAGTGAACGGGATAAGGATAACGAGCAGAGGCAGGCCGACAAGGAGGTAATCCTTCGGACGGTAGCCGCCGGCGAGAGAGACGGTCATGCAGGGGCTGCCGATGGGGGAAATGACTGCATTGTTGACCATGACAAGTGCCGGGATGACTATTGCGAGCGGGCTTACGCCAATGCCCTGTGCGAGGGAAATGCAGATAGGAGTGAACATTGCGTTGGTCGCAGTGTTGGACATGAACTGGGTGAGGATACCGCCGATAGCTGCAACGCAGAGGATAATGGTGGTGTAGTTGGCATTGTCGCCGAGAATGTTGAGAATGCCGTTTGCGACCCAGGTGCCGGTGCCGGAGGAATTGACAGCACTAGCGACAACAAGGCAGAAGTTCAGATTCCACATGGTGTTCCAGTCAACGTTCTTGAGGGACGGAACAACGGGAACGGTACCGGTGATCCAGAGAATTATGCAGCCGATGAAAGTGATGACCTGATTGTCGGCGAGCTTGATAATGAAGCAAATAATAGAACCGACGAGAACACCGATTGCGACGAGCTGCTTCCACAGAGGAGCGGTGACCGCTTCTTTGGGAGCGTCAAGCTGATTGGTGACCAGAGGATCGTCAAAGTCACAGGTCTTGACGAGTATGTTGTAGCCGATAGTGGCAAAGTAGAAAGCGGTAATTACAACAAGAACGAGCGTGAGAGGAGCGGCGGAGAAGAAGCCCATGGTCTCAACACCGGCAGCCTCCAGAGCACCCTGAGCGGCGAGGTTGGGGGCGCCGCCGATAAGAGAGATGGATTCGCCGACGGTCGCTTCAACCGCGACGCCCATCAGCAGGTACTTGGGGTGAAGCTTGCCGCAGGACTTGACGGCTGCACCGGCGAGAACGGGGATCATGAGGACGACAAGAGCGGTGTTGGAGATAAAGCCGGTAACAATGCCGGCGAACATGCATGTCACGAAGACAGCGACGCGTTCCTTTTCAACAACTTTGCCTCTGAAAATCTTGGAGGCAGCCATGTCGACCAGACCGGTAACTTCAAGTGCGTAGACTTCAATGGACATACCAATAAGGAAAATGATGGTCGATCCACCGAAGTTGGAATAGAGCTTTGCAGGCTCAACAATGCCGGTAAGCCACAGGGCCACGCCTGTTAGGGTCATAGTAACTGCGAGCGGGAATTTGTTGAGGAGCATCAGCGCGAACATTGCGGCGATAATGACGAGTGTTGTGATGATCTGCGGTGTCATGTTAAAAGTTCTCCTTTTCTCTTTTATACAATGCATACGAATGCAATGTTTTACGTGTTGCAGGGGGTTTACAATCTTAACCGCCAGACTCACACGGAGACACAACGTTAAGATTATAACGCTTTGAATAAAAATTTTGTTAAATAATTTTCAAAAAAGGTCTTGACTTTTTCACCTCTTCCCGTGAATATTAAATAGAATCATTTGTTCTGACTGGCTTGCTCTAGTTATAATATTGACAGGCCAATAAGTAAAATAATTAATTAACAGGAATTAATAACAAAAAGCTTATTGATCGGAGACGCTTATGACCATTCAACAATTACGTCAGTTCTGTGTTCTGGCAGAATATGAAAATATAACATCGGCATCGAAGGCGCTTTTTGTCACCCAGCCGGCGCTCAGCATGGTATTGAAAAACGTTGAATCAGAACTTGGTACGCCGTTATTTGACCGGAAAGGCAGAAACATATATCTCAACCAGAGCGGCAAGGATTTTTACAACTTTGCCAAACGCACGCTGGCCGACTATGATGCGCTGCTGGAGAAATTCAGAGCCCCGCGGCAGGAGAGCGAGGCATTGCACTTTTGCTATTCCTCGGCCTATATTCCTGACTATGTTCTCCCGGCGTTCAGTGCGGATAATCCCAACATTCCGATTACGATCAATGAAGTCGAGGAGAAGATGATACCTCACTTTTTGCAGAACGAGATCTATGATATTGCAATTTCAAGTCTGAAATGTGAGGATAAAAAGAACGGAAACGTTATCAGTACAAACTTTTTCAGCAATAAGCTTATGGTATCGGTGCCGTTCAACAATCCTCTTGCATCGCGCAAGACTCTCAGCCTTGAGGAACTGTCAGGGCAGAAGTTCTTCCGACTGAGCAAGCATGGCGAGTTCTCGGACGAGCTGGACGCGCTGGCAAAGAGCAAGGGCGTCCGAATGGATGTTGTGCAAAGGGTAAATTACGAAATTATAAAGAAACTGCAAAAGGATTTCGACTTTCTGTATTTTATTACGACCTTGCAGGCACAGTTTGACTATATACCGATGAACAGAAGGCTCATACAGGTTGAAGAAGATATTTTCGTTAAAAACATGTATGTGTCTTATCTTAAGGAAAATGAAGAAAAAGCACTGCTGTTCATAGATTGGGCAAAGCAGAAGCTTATCAGCTTTGCAGACAGAACACAGATGTGACGCACGAAAACCACGCGCCCCGGACATTATGATTTAGTCCGGGGCGCGTGGTTTATATATAAAATCCGAAGCGTGAACAGGATGTAAAGAAACCTGGGAAATTGTTAAAAAATAGGCATATATAAGCTTCGGCTTATAAATTATGATATTTTTTTAATTTTACATATAAGCAAAACTTAATGTATTCTGTACATGCAAAAACTGACTGACTGGTCGTATCAGCACAAAACGGCATCCTGTATGCCGATGTGTGTGATACAGGAAATCGACAAATCGAAAGAGAGATGAATTTAATGACGGAAGCAATGTCCTTCGGTGAGAGCCTGCTTACATCTCTGACGGGACTGACTGTTGTGTTCTCGGTGCTGGTCATACTTGCGCTGGCGACTATTGTCATAGCAAAGATAGTCGGTAAGCTTACGGGCACACAGAGCACGCCCGCTCCCCAGACTGTACCTGCCGCGGCACCGGCCGCTCCGGCACCCGCCGAAGAAGATATAGGCGATATAGTCGCGGTTTTGCAGGGCGCGCTGAGCATCGAGACGGGGATCCCCGTGGACAAACTCATCATAACATCCGTAAAAAGCGTGGAAGACAACAACGATCAATAAACTATAGAAAGCTGAAAGACGAGGATAAAAACTATGAAATACACGGCGATCGTAAACGGAAAGACCTATGAAGTTGAGATAGAGCGCGCCTCTACCGGCCGCAGCATCGGCCATGCAGCAGCCCCGGCGGCAGCACCCGTACAGGCGGCCCCGGCCGCTCCGGCCCCGGCAGCAGCCCCCGCACCTGCGCCTGCGCCCAAAGCCGCTCCGGCTCCCGCTGCAAACGGCAGCGCTGTCGTCAGCCCCATGCCCGGCAGCATCCTTGATGTGCGCGTCAAGCCCGGCGACACAGTCGCTGACGGTCAGGTCGTTGTCACCCTTGAGGCCATGAAAATGGAGATCGAGGTCAAGACAGAGGTAGCCGGCACCGTGTCTGCGGTGAACGTCAAGAAGGGCGATATGGTAGACAGCGGCGCGGTTCTTGTCGTGCTTTGAGAATGAGGTCAGCAAATGGGAATCATTGAAGCTTTCAGCAAGCTGCTTGCTGAATCGGGATTCGCGGCTCTGACATGGCGCGAGATCGTCATGCTGATCGTGTCCTGCGTTCTGCTGTACCTTGCCATTGAAAAGAAATTTGAGCCGCTTCTGCTGCTGCCCATAGCTTTCGGCATGCTTCTGGCAAACCTGCCCGAGGCGGGGCTTATGTATGACGCAACGGTCAACGGCGGCGCATGGTACGAGTCCGGTATCATCAGAATAATCTACAGCGGCGTAAAGAGCAGTCTTTTCCCCTGCCTTATATTCATGTGCATCGGCGCAATGACCGACTTCGGCCCGCTGATAGCAAACCCGATAAGCCTGCTGCTCGGCGCGGCGGCACAGTTCGGCATATACATCGCATTCACCATAGCAAATGCCAGCGGCCTCTTCACGCCTGAACAGGCGGCAGCCATCGGCATTATCGGCGGCGCAGACGGCCCGACTGCGATCTATGTCGCAAATAATCTTGCACCGAACCTCGTCGCTTCCATTGCTATCGCGGCGTATTCCTACATGGCGCTCATTCCGCTCATTCAGCCCCCGATCATGAAGCTCCTGACCACTGAGAAGGAGCGCAAGATCAGAATGAAGCAGCTGCGCCCGGTGAGCAAGAAAGAGAAGATCGTGTTCCCGATATTCGTCTCCATCTTCTGCTCACTCATCCTGCCGGATGTCGCGCCCCTGCTCGGCATGCTGATGCTCGGCAACCTGTTCAAGGAGTCCGGCGTGGTCGACCGCCTGAGCGATACCGCGCAGAACGCCCTGTGCAATATTGTCACCATCATGATCGGCCTCTCCGTCGGCGCAACGGCGGACGGCGAAGCGTTCATTCAGGTGCAGACCCTTGCGATCGTCGTGCTCGGCCTTGTGGCGTTTTCATTCTCCACGGTCGGCGGCGTGCTGCTCGGCAAGCTTCTGTGCGTGATAACCCACGGCAAGATTAACCCGCTGATCGGCTCTGCCGGCGTCTCCGCCGTTCCTATGGCGGCGCGCGTCTCGCAGAAGGTCGGCTCCGAGTCTGATCCTCATAACTTCCTGCTGATGCACGCAATGGGCCCCAACGTGGCAGGCGTCATCGGTTCCGCTGTCGCGGCCGGCTTCTTCATGCTGACCTTCGGCGGCTGATAATAAGATCATACAGCGAGGCAGGAACAGATATATTATTCCTCCCTCGCTGAACGTGCAGCAAATATATTTGTATTGCTTCAGTAATAAAGGAGATATATTATGGAAAACATGCATGGCGCATTGGAAGATATAGTCATCCTTGACCTGACGAGAGTCGTTGCAGGCCCGTTCTGCACGTCAATGCTCGGCGATATGGGTGCGCGCATAATAAAGATAGAAAATCCCAAGGGCGGCGATGACAGCCGCGCTTACGGCCCCTATGTCAACGGTGAGAGCGCATATTTTGCTATGCATAACCGCAGCAAAGAGGGCGTCACGCTCAACCTCAAGGCTCCCGAGGGCAAGGCGCTGTTCCTTGAAATGGTGAAGAAAGCGGACGTGGTTGTTGAAAACTACCGTCCCGGCGTCATGGACAGGCTCGGCCTCGGCTACGATGTGCTCAAGGAGGTCAACGACCAGATCATCTACGCCGCAGTCTCCGGCTATGGCTGCTACGGCAGATATTCTCAGCGCCCCGGCTATGACATCCTCGGCCAGGCGATGGGCGGCCTCATGAGCGTGACCGGCACGCACGAGAGCGGCCCCGTCAAGGCCGGTAATGCCATGGGCGATATTCTCGGCGGTCTCAACCTCACTATCGGCATACTCGCAGCGCTCCATGCCCGCACGATCATCGGTCACGGACAGAGAGTCGACGTGGCGCTTGTCGATGCGGTCGTCGTCAGCCTCGAGAACGTGTTCACAAGATACTGGTATTCCGGCGTGGTGCCTGAGCGCGCCGGCAACGCCAACCCCGCGACCGCGCCGTACAATGCGTACAAGGCGAAGGACGGACTCGTTATTATTGCCTGCGGCAATCAGCATCTCTTCGAGAAGCTGGCGAACGATGTGGCCAAGAAGCCGGAGTGGATCTCCGATCCGCGCTATATCGACAACGTGACGAGAGTTGCGCATTTTGAAGACCTCAAGGCAGATATAGAGGAGTGGGCGAAGGACTTCACCGTTACCGAGATAGTCGACAGCTGCCTTGCCAACGGCGTGCCCTCCGGCCCTGTCTACGACGTCAGCCAGATCGTCAAGGATGAGCACATAGTCAAGGATCGTGAGATGTTCCCGATAGTTCACCACCCGGTCATCGGCGATATGCACGTAAACGGCGACGCTATCAAGCTCATGGAGACGAAGCCCCATGTCACAAAGCCTGCACCCACACTCGGCGAGGACAACGTTTCCGTATACGGCGAGCTCGGCGGCCTGTCCGAAGAGACGCTCAGAGAGTACAAGGAAAAGGGTATTATCTGATATAAACGTTCAATTTTACACATAAAAGATTGGAGAATAAAATGAGCACATACGGTTATTCCATGCCCAGGTATTTTCAGGATATGCCCACCGTCGGCAAGCCCCTCCTCAGCGAGAACGACGAGAACAGAGATGCGATAGTCAAGGTCGAGGAAGAGATCAAGCAGCTTATAGCCGACGCACTGGCCGCTGGCCGCAGCGACGAATCGCTCAACGAGAAGGGCCAGCTTACTGCGATGCAGCGCATAGAAGCGCTTGTCGACGACGGCACATGGTGCCCGCTCAACAGTCTCTATAACCCCAACGATAATGAAAACGGTTCTACCAGCGTGGTGAAGGGTATTGGCCGTGTTGGGGGAAAATGGGCTGTCGTAGTGGCATCCGACAATAAGAAGAGAGCGGGCGCATGGGTGCCCGGACAGGCGGAGAACCTGCTGAAGGCTGCGGACACCGCCAAGATCCTGCGCATCCCGCTTATATATCTGCTCAACTGCTCCGGCGTTGAGCTCGACCAGCAGGAGCTTTTGTTCCCCGGACGCCGCGGCGGCGGCGCCTCGTTCTACCGCAATGCAGAGCTTGCACAGCTCGGTATTCCGGTTCTGGTCGGTATTTTCGGCACGAACCCCGCAGGCGGCGGATACCACTCCATAAGCCCCGCGGTGCTCGTCGCTCAGAAGGACGCCAACATGGCCGTCGGCGGCGCAGGCATCCTCTCCGGCATGAATCCCAAGGGATTTGTCGATGAGGAGAGCGCCAGAGCACTCATAAACGCCCAGACGGGCGGCAAGGCTCCTGCACCCGGCGGAGTAAAGACGCATCACGAGGTCACGGGCTTCTTCAGAGAGGTTTGCGATGACGATGTAGCTGTCGCCGATACTCTGCGCAAGTACATGAGCTACATCCCCGGCTTTGATCTCGAGTTCTTCCGCGTTGCGCCTCCGATGGAGCCCGCATACCCCGCAGAGGATCTCTACAGCATCATTCCCATGAACCCCAAGCGCACCTACGATATATATCAGGTCATCTCCCGTCTCACCGACGCGAGCCAGTTTGACGAGTACAAGCCTGACTATGGCCCGGAGGTCGTATGCGGTCTTGCACGCATGGACGGTCTGCTCGTCGGCATTGTCGCCAATAAGCAGGGACTCTTTATGAACTACCCCGAGTACCGCGGCGCAAACGCGGTCGGCATCGGCGGCAAGCTCTACCGTCAGGGCCTCATCAAAATGAGCGAATTCGTGACGCTCTGCGAAAGAGACAGGATCCCGATGATCTGGCTTCAGGACAGCAGCGGCATTGACGTCGATGATATTGCCGAGCAGGCGGAGCTTCTGGGTCTCGGACAGTCTCTGATCTACTCTATCCAGAACGGCGCTACGCCGTTCCTCGAGGTGACTCTGCGCAAGGGCAGCGCGGCGGCGCACTATGTCCTCGGCGGCCCTCAGTGCGAAAAGAACAACCCCTTCAGCCTTGCGGCGCCCACCAGCGAGTACTATGTCATGCACGGAGAGACCGCGGCGGCGGCCATGTATGTCCGCCAGCTCGTCAAGGCCAGCAAGGCAGGACAGCCGCTTGATGACATCATCGAGAATATGAACGAGCTTATCAACGCCTACCATGTCAAATCCCGCCCGAAGTTTGCGGCAAAGCTCGGCATGGTCGATGAGATCGTACCGATGGATGACCTGAGAAACTACATGATGGCCTTTACTCAGGCCGCTTACCAGAATCCCAGCACCATCTGCCCGCCGCATCAGATGCTCACCCCGAGATGCATCCGGGAGTACAATAAGACAAAGAAATAAAGAATAAATAAGCAAAAAGGGACGGAATTTTCCGTCCCTTTTTTTATACGGCCGCGAAAGAGCCTATGACTTGATACCGGTGGCGCTTCGTGATAAAATAATTCAACTCATCTTTCGGAGGCCCAGTATGGAAAGCATTTCAAAAGTATTTGCGCTGTCATTCGGCGGCTATAGTCTTGAGCGTATCCTTTCCGCTGTCATCACGCTGCTCGTGTGTCTGCTTGCGATGCGCCTCATCATGCGCGCGGCCGAAAAGCTCATGGGACGCATAAAGCAGCCGAACGAGCGGCTGAGAAGGATAACGGTGAACATCATAAAAGCGCTGCTGTACCTGCTCACCGTGATCATCACCGCAGGTGCTCTCGGCCTGAACACCTCGTCTATCACGGCAATTGCCTCCGTGCTCACTCTGGGTCTGACCCTCGCCACGCAGGATATAATGAGCAACGTCGCGGGCGGGCTCGTCATTCTCTCGACCCATCCATTTTCAATCGGCGATGTTATTGAGTCTGACGGCACTATCGGCACCGTTCGGGATATTTCCCTTAACCACACGCGGATCGAGACTGCCGACGGGCAGATCATCCTCCTGCCGAACCGCAGTCTCTCCGCATCAAAGATCACAAACTATACTGCGCTTGGCAGGCGGCGCATCGTCCTGACTATCGGTGCTTCGTATGACGCCCCGACCGAAACTGTAAGATTGGCATGCCTGGATACCGTGTCCGCAACCGACGGCATATTGGAGGAGCCCGAGCCCGAAGTTCTACTTACCGCCTACGGTGACAGCGCAATCGAATACACCGTCCGATGCTGGACGTCGGTTGCGGATTACTGGGACGCGCGTAATCACCTCAACGAAGCCCTGCGCGAGAGCTTCGCAAAGTACGGAATCGATATTCCGTACAACCATCTTAACGTCCACATCATTGACCGTTTTTGAAATATGAGAGAGAAATTTTCATCATTCCAGCGTTCAACGCTGCTGCTGTGTTTCTTCGCTTACGCATCGGCCTATACCGGACGCCTGAATCTCTCAGCGGCGCTCCCGGGTCTGCGCAGCAGTATCGCAATATCGGATGTGCAGGCGGGACTGTTTCAGACGGTGTTCGCGCTTGTCTACGCCGCGGGGCAGATTATTAACGGTCTGCTCGCCGATAAGATAAATGTCAGACTCAGTATTGCTGCCGGACTTGCCGCATCCGCTGTGTGCAACGCGCTTTTCGGTCTGAACTCGTCCTTCGCCTTGCTGCTTGCCCTCTGGGGGCTGAACGGTGCGGCGCAGTCCATGCTCTGGACGCCGATCGTGAAGCTTGTCGCCGAACGCTTCAGCGGCCATGCGCGCGACCGTGCATCATTTGTGCTCTCCATCACTGTGATCTTCGGACATTTTATTGCCTGGGCAATATCCGGTACTCTTGCCTCTGTCCTGAGCTGGCGGTACTCTTTCCTGATCCCTGCCTTTATAATGGCCATTGCCGGAGTTATCGTCTTTGCCGTTCTGCGCTGCGAACCGGCCTCCGTGGCCGGTAACAAAGCACCCGCTGTGCCACCGGCGCCGATGCCACTCGGGAAGCTCGTAAGCGGTACGGGACTTGCGGCTCTGCTGCTTTGCTGCATCTGCAACGGCTTTGTGCGCGACGGCGTCGTCACCTGGGCACCGACCGTTTTAAGCGCCGGTAGCAGCGGTCTCTCGCTCAGCTCTACGCTCCTTTCGCTCATCATCCCACCGCTGAATATCTTAGGCATCGTGCTTGTGCGCCGGTGTTACCGCCTGCTCTGCGGCAATGCTCGCGGCGCGGTCGGTATTCTTCTGCTTGTCAGTGCGCTCATGTCCTTTCTGCTCAGGTTTATCTCCGCGCCTGTTGCGTGCGCGTTTCTGCTCGGACTGTGCTGCGCATGCTGCTACGGCATCAACCCAATGATAAACACTCTTGTCCCTATGGAGTATGAGCGCGCCGGACGCGTCGGCCTTGTCGCAGGCCTGGTCGACTGCTTTATTTATCTTGGCTCCGCACTTGCCGGCACTGCTGCCGGGGCGTTGAGCGATAGCTGCGGCTGGGGCGCAGTCTATAGCGTATGGGCGCTTGTCTCTGCCCTCGGCGCGGCGCTCGCTTTCATCTCAATCCACGGCGGAAGACGCATGTCCGGATTACAAAGCTGAAGCGCGGTGATAAGGCAGGCGGTAAACGAAGAAAACCGGGACGGCTGAAAACAGCTGCCCCGGTTTTCTTTACCTGCAAAAAAAATTCTGCAAGGACTTCCTAACAAACAAAGGCTGCAGCGAACAGCTGCAGCCCTTTTTCATATGCAATTTTGAACTCGAAATTACTTGAGCTCGACCTTTGCGCCGACAGCCTCGAGCTGAGCCTTGATAGCCTCTGCATCTTCCTTGGAGACTGCTTCCTTGATCTTGGCAGGGATGGCCTCAACGAGAGCCTTTGCATCAGCAAGGCCGAGACCGGTGATGCCGCGGACTTCCTTGATGACCTTGATCTTCTCTGCGCCGAAGTCGGTCATGACAACGTCAAACTCGGTCTTCTCTTCGACTGCTGCTGCGGCTGCGCCACCAGCTGCGGGAGCTGCGACTGCTGCTGCGGAGACACCGAAGGTATCCTCAAGTGCGTGAACGAGCTCTGCGAGCTCAAGAACAGAAAGACCCTTGATCTCTTCGATCATGGCGGTGATTTTTTCGCTCATTATTATTTCCTCCAATAAATTCTTTTGTGGACTGCTTACTCAGCAGCTTCTTCGGCAGCGGGAGCCTCGATGGAGCCGCCCTTCTGCTCGAGTATCTGACCGAGACATACGGCCAGGCCGGTAATGGGAGCGATCATGGTGCCCAGAACCTTTGCATACAGCGCATCCTTGGAAGGAAGAGCTGCCATTTCCTCGACTTCGGCGTCAGTCAGGACCTTGCCCTCCATGAAGGCGGCCTTGATGTTGAAACGCTCGTTGAGCTTCTTGCTGTAGTCGTTGAGGATACGGAAAGGAGCGATGGGATCATTCTCGGCGGTTGCCAGAGAGGTGGTGCCGTTGAGGACGTGATCGAGATCGTTCATCCCCAGCTTGTCCAGAGCCTTTCTGGTCAGGGTGTTCTTGACAACAGTGTACTCGACGCCTTCCTTGCGCAGCTCGGTGCGAAGTGCGGTATCCTCACTGACGGTAATGCCCTTGTAATCGACGAGGACGCCTGCGCTTGCATTCTTGATACGCTCGGCCAGTGCTTCGACTATTGCCTGCTTTTCGCTAAGAACCTTTGCGTTTGGCATGTGTGATTTTCACCTCCGTAACGATGGTCACGCTCATAAAGAAAACCTCCGCATCAAAAGACGCGAAGGCACAAAAACAATCAAAATATTGTTGATGTCCTCGGCAGGAATTACGGTAAAACCACCTGCTGTCTTCGGAGCGCTCAGATAATATACAACATTTGACCGGAAATGTCAAGTGTTTTCAACGGTTTTTTGCAGAATATCCTGCACCGGCTTAGCCTTGCCGAGAAGAAATACCACGAGGCACTGCACAGGCAGCATCACGGCGAGCTGGATCGCGCGCGCGGCGAGCAGAGTGCCGTAAGGAGTCCCGGAGATATATGAAATGAGCGCGGTGTTGGCGAGAAACGACACAAGTATGCAGTTTGACGCCGCGGCGAGCAGGGCTGTCAGAAAGCCGGCGGGACGCTTGTAGAGGGCAAGACCGAAAATAAGTCCAGTCAGCGCCGCGGTAAGCGTGAAGCCGGGAAAGTATGCGCCGGTCGGAAACAGCACGCTGCCAAGGAGATCGCCCAGCGCGGCGATAAGCGCGGTCCACGCCGGGCCGTAGGCCATGGCGCAGAAAGCGATGGCCGCAAAGCCGAGGCCGATCTTCATTATAGGGGTATTGAGAGCAAGCACGCGCACAAAAAGCACATCCAGAGCCAGCAGGAGCGCAGATACGGCGAGCTTGCGGGTGGTTATCTTCATGTATATCACATCCTTATATAAGCTTGAAGCTTGGGTCTCCACATTATATACTATCCCCGCTGTACATGCAATCAGCACTCTGCATGAAATTTCCCATGCCGGGAAATAATAGTAAGGCTCTCAACGGAGCGGATAGGAGAGAGACGATGCAGGGTAAAGTTGAAATCTGCGGTGTGAACACGGCGAAGCTGCCCGTGCTCAAAGGCGATGAGACGCGGCAGCTGCTTGAAAAGGCTCAGGCGGGAGACGAGGCGGCGCGCGAAAAGCTGATCTCCGGCAACCTCCGGCTGGTGCTGAGCGTGGTGCAGAAGTTTGCAAACCGGGGCGAGAGCATGGACGACCTCTTTCAGGTGGGCTGTATCGGCCTCATAAAGGCGATAGACTGCTTTGACCTCAACCAGAATGTCCAGTTTTCGACCTATGGAGTGCCGATGATAGCAGGGGAGCTGAGACGCTTCCTGCGAGACCACAGCGCCATACGTGTGTCGCGTTCCATGCGTGACACGGCCTACAAGGTGCTGCAGGCAAAGGAGAAGCTCACCAACGACAATGGCCGTGAACCGGACGTGGAGACGATAGCAAAGGAGCTCGGCCTCCCGCGGCAGGATGTTGTATTTGCCATGGAGGCGATCTGCGACCCGGTGTCGCTCTATGAACCCATATTTTCTGACGTAGGGGAGAGCGCCACGGTCATGGATCAGATAGGAGACACGAAGAATACCGACGAGCAGTGGCTGGAGCAGATAGCGCTGGAGGAGGCGATGCGCCGCCTGACCAGACGCGAAAAGCGCATACTCGCCCTGCGTTTTTACGACGGGCGCACGCAGATGGAGGTCGCAAAGGCGGTCGGCATATCACAGGCGCAGGTATCGCGTCTGGAGAAAAACGCGATAAGCCAGATAAAAAAGAATATAACGGCATAAAAAACATCCGCAGCGAAAGCTGCGGATGAACTATTATTATAATAGTATAAGTAATCAGGCTGCGGTTGCTTTCCTGCCGCCGAGATACTGCCAGAGAACGACAGCGGCGAAAAGCGCAATGCCTATGAGGTCGGTCACGAGACCCGGATCCATCATCAGCAGACCCGCTATGCAGATGACCACGCGCAGCGCCGGAGAAATGCGGCGGCCAAGGAAGCCGTTGAGCGCGGCGGCGACGCCGAAGATGCCGACGAGCGAGGTGATTATGATCTGGATAACGCTCAGAGCAGTGGTGTCGATGAAGAGCATAGACGGATTCATGCAGAAGATATAGGGCACGATAAACGCGCCGATAGCGAGCTTTGTGGCGTTGATGCCGGTTTTCATCGGGTTGGATTTTGCAATAGCGGAGCCGGCATAAGCGGCCAGAGCCACGGGAGGCGTGATGTCGGCCACGATGCCGAAATAGAACACGAAGAAGTGTGCGCAGATCTTCGGCACGCCCATGGTGATGAGGATGGGAGCGCAGGTGGAGGCCATGATGCAGTAGTTTGCCGTCGTGGGCACGCCCATGCCGAGGATGATGCAGCAGACCATGGTGAGCAGCATTGCGATCATAATGGGGTTGACGAAGCTTATCGACGTGCTGATGGATACGACGCCGGAGATGAGCTTGGAGGCAAGGCCGGTCGCAGTGATGCATCCGGCGATGATGCCGGCCATGGTGCAGGCCACGGCGACGGTAATGGTGCCCTTGCCGCCGGCTTCGAGAGCTTCGATGATCTTGCCGAAGGTTATGCGGTTATCCTTGTTTAAGAGGCCGACTGCGATGGCCACAAAGATGGCGACGGTAGCAGAGGTCTGCATGGTGCGCACGTTAGTCGTGACCATGACGACGAGCACGATGAGCGGCAGCAGCAGATAAGTTTTCGGCAGAAGAGCCGACATTTTGGGCAGATCCTCTTT
>OIYO01000503.1_pt1 | contig 31440 bp, 29 predicted proteins | sample 1588191 | NCBI WGS metagenome assembly OIYO01 (sample SAMN03283275) | human gut metagenome | biome: human-associated habitat; material: feces | host: Homo sapiens | place: Peru | collected 2012 | reverse complement strand
CATACAGGTTTAATTACATATATGAGAACTGATTCTACAAGGATTTCTGAAGAAGCAAGAACAATTGCAAAACAAGAAATAACTAAAATATATGGTGAAAAATATTATGAAAATAGATATTACAAAACTAAAAAAGATGCTCAAAATTATAAAAAAGGTCAAGAAAAACAAGAGGCACAAAAAATTGCTGAAGAACTTGGAAAAATGAAATTAGTTTTTAAAGTAAAAACAGGAGAAAATGGTAAAGTTTTTGGAGGAGTATCTAGTAAAGAGATTGCAGAAAAACTTGAAAAAGATTTTAAAATCAAAGTCGATAAAAAGAAAATTGAGTTAAAAGAAACAATAAAAGTTTTGGGAATTACAAATGTTGAAATTAAATTATATGAAGGTGTTGTTGGAATTTTAAAAGTTCAAGTTGTTTCTGAAAAATAATTTTAGGAAGGAATGTGAGTAAAATGGATATTGGCAAAATTCCACCACATGATTTAGAAGCTGAACAAGCTGTTATTGGTAGTATGCTTACAGACAAAGATGCTGTTATGCGTGCAATTGAATTACTAGATTTAGAAAGTTTTTATAGAGATGATAACAAGGCTGTATTTGAGGCAATAAGTAATTTATATGCAAGATCAGAACCTGTTGATTTAATAACTGTAAAAGATGAATTAACATCAATGGGACTTTTTGAAAAAGTTGGAGGAATGGAATATTTGGCATTATTGCCAGATAAAGTTCCTACTACTGCAAATGTTGAAAAATATATAAATATTGTAAAAGAAAAAGCAACACTTCGTAGCTTAATAAAAACTGCAAATGAAATTATAGAACTAGGGTATAATCCTACTGAAGATGTTGAAGATATAATGAATAATGCTGAAAAAAAGATTTTTGATATTATTCAAAATAAAAATAAAAGTGATTTTACACCAATAAAAGATGTTTTAATAGAAAGTTTTAATAAATTAGAAGAACTATATAATAGGAAAACTAGAATAACAGGATTGCCAACAGGTTTTACCGATTTAGATTATCAAACTGCAGGTCTTCATGGTTCTGATTTGATTTTAGTTGCTGCACGTCCTGCTATGGGTAAATCAGCATTTGCATTAAATATTGCATCAAATGTTGCAATAAAAGCAGGTGTTCCTGTTGCTATATTTAATTTAGAAATGTCAAAAGAACAATTGGTAAATAGGATTTTAAGTAGTGAGGCTATGGTTGATAGTAATAAAATTAGAACAGGTAAATTAGAAGAAGAAGATTGGAATAAACTTGCAGGTGTTGTAGGCACTCTTTCTGATGCAAAAATATATATTGATGATACTCCAGGTATTTCTGTAATGGAAATTCGTACTAAATGTAGAAAATTAAAAATGGAAAAAGATATTGGACTAATTTCAGAAATTGTATATGGAGTCACAACATGGAGGCTAACATTAGACGAAATAATAAAAAAACATTCAAAAATAAAATTAAAGAAAATATCACCATGGATTTTAAATATTTTAAGAATGGGAATTTATCAAATAATTTTTTTGGACAAGATTCCAAAATCAGCAGCAGTAAATGAAAGTGTCAATTTAGCGAAAAGATATGGACATAGTTCTAGTTCGAATTTTGTAAATGCAATTTTAAGAAAAGTTGAAAAAACAGATTATGAAGAACTATCACAAATAACAGATAATATAGAAAGAATTTCTAAAACTACTTCAATGCCAGAATGGATAATAAAAGAATTATTGAAAAATAACAATATAGAAAAAGTTGAACAAATATGTAAAAATTCTAATTTAAAACCTCAAATGACAATTAGAATAAATAACTTAAAAACAAGCAAAAAAGACTTAATTAAAAAATTAGAAGAACAAAATATTAGCTATAAAGAAATTGATAAAAACATTAATATAGAAGAAAAATCAACAGAAAGTTTAACAGAAGACTTTTTAATTTTAGATAAAGTAAAAAATATTGAAAATTTAGATTTGTTTAAAAATGGATATTTTACAATTCAGGATATTTCAGCTGGGCTAACTGCAAAAATATTAAATCCTAAACCTAACGAACTTGTGCTAGATGCATGTTCAGCACCTGGTGGAAAAACAACATATATGGCAGAATTAATGAACAATAAAGGCGAAATAGAAGCATGGGATATTCATGAACATAGAACTAAATTAGTAGAACAAAATGCAAAAAGATTAGGAATAGATATTATATCAACACAGGTTAAAGATGCCAGTATATATGATGAAAAATTAACAGAAAAGTTTGATAAAATTTTGTTAGATGTACCTTGTCTTGGAATTGGAGTAATAAAAAGAAAACCTGATATTAAATGGCAAAGGAAAATAGAAGATGTAGAAGAAATCACAACAATACAAAAAACAATATTAGAAAACTGTTCTAAATATCTAAAAAAAGGTGGAGAGTTAGTATATTCTACATGTAGCATATTAAAAGAAGAAAATGAAGAGGTTATTTCAGAATTTTTAACCAAAAATAAAAATTTTGTTATTAATGAAAATGGCATTATTAACATTTTTACCGATGAAGAAAAAGATGGTTTCTTTATTTGCAAATTACACAAAAAATAAAATATTACATACATATTACAAAAATATTACATTTATATTATAAAACAATAAAAAGTATTGACGTTTGTGTCAAAAATGGTAAAATAAAAAAGAACACGATAATATATTTTATAGATATAAAGTATATTTAAGAAAAAAGTTAAGAGGGAGAAAAAATGTCAACTTGTCTTGGATTATATATAGAAGAAAATATAATTAAATATGCAAAAGTTTCAAAAGAACATGACCAGATAAAAGTAGAAGCATTTGGAGTGAAATTCTATGACAATATAGACCAGGCAATAAAACAAATAATTGAAGAAACTTATAGCTATAAAACACCAATTAGCATAAATCTATCTGAAGAAATGTATAATTATTTTCAAGTATTTGCTTTATTGAATAGGAAAGATTTGCCAAAAGCAATAAAAACCGAATTTGAAGCATATTGTGGTGAAAAAAATTTCAATCCTAATGTTTTTGAGACAAGATATGCAATTACTCCTGATGTAGAAGAAAAAGATAGACTAAAAGTAATCCATATAAGCGAAAACAAGATAGAACTTAATAAAAAAATACAAAGATTTAGTAGCTATAAATTGCAAAATATAACACCAATATCAATGACAATATCAGATATAGCAAAATTTGATGAAAGAGAAAATTGCTTGATAGTAAACATTGAAGAAAAAACAAAAATAACAACAATTTTAAATCAAAATATATATGATATTAAAACATTAGATATAGGAAGTAAAGATATATTAGATAAAATTAATCTTAAAGAAAATTCATACCAAAAGGCATATGAAATATGCAAAGAAACTACTATTTATACTTCTGAAGGAAAAGAATTAACAGAAGAAGAAACAAATTATTTAGAAGATATAATGCCAACATTATATGATATAGTAGGACAATTAAGAAAAACATTAAACGAATACTCTGAAAAAATTGAAAAAATATATATCACAGGAACAGGAGCCTTAATAAACAATATAGATTTATATTTTGAAGAATATTTAGAAAATGTTAAATGCGAGATTTTAAAACCAAGTTTTATAAAAATATCACCAGAAATAAACGTAAAAGACTATGTAGAAGTAAACTCAGCTATTTCATTGGCATTAAGTGGACTAGGTGAAGGAATTTCAGGATTAAATTTCAAGAAAACAACATTAAATGATAAATTATCAGAAATTTTCACAATTGAAATTGGAAATAAAAAGGAAAAGAAAAAACCAAAAGAAAATAGAAAATTTAAAGGAAATCTATTTACAATGGATTTCAATATGCCACTAGATAAAGTAGAAAAAGGATTACTAAGAGGTATAGCAGGATTATTAATAATATTTATAGTGTATTGTAGCTTTTCAGGATTAATAAAGAAACAAATTGATGACAAGAATTCAGAAGTACAAGAGTCTATAAATAATACAAATTCACAAATTTCATTGGTAAATAAAGATATTCAAACTTTACAAACCCAAACAAGCAAATATACAAGTAAAATTTCTAATTTAGAAAAAATTAGTGAAAAAGTACAAGAAAACAACAAAGTTAAAAAATCAATACCAATTTTACTAAATAAATTAATGTATATTATGCCTGATGAAGTTCAAATAATTTCTATCCAAAACACATCAGGTACTCATATAGAAATCGAAGCACAATCAAAAAGCTATGCTCAATTAGGATATTTGACAACAAACTTAAAAGTTTCTGGAGTACTTACAAATGTTATTTCTACTGCAGGACAACAACAAAATAATATTATAACTATAAAGATAGAAGGTGATTTACCATGAAGAAGTTATTAATAAGTATAATTATAATATTAGTTCTTATATTAACAGGAATAACCATTGTAAATGGAATAGAAATAGGTAATCTAAAAGTTTCAGGAATAACAGAAATAAAAAAACAAAATGAAGATTTGGATAGTAAAATACAAAATGCAACCAAATTGGCTAGTACAGATTATCAAAAGAAATTAGATGATTTAGACAAAACAGTAAAAGAATTTGAAAAAACAAAAACTAGTTATGAAAATATGATTAATGTAAGCACAGATAGTGAGATACAAGCTGCGAACCAATATGGAGTGTATGAAATAGGAATGCTTTGGATAAAACTAGGTAATCATGCTAAAAGTGAAGGCGTAAAAATGGACGTATCTGCAAAAAATTTAACAGCAATAGATACAAATACTTCAATAGAAGCAGATAAAAGATATAATTGTAATTTATATTTTACAGCAACAGGAACTTATGCTGGAATAGCAGGATTTATAGAGGATATAGAAGATGATTCTAAATTAGGATTTAGAATAGAAGATTTTAAAATGACATCATCTTCAGAAGGCACAAACATCTTACAAGCAACTTTTACTTGTAAAGACATAATAATAAGAGGAGTATTAACAAGTTCTGGAACAACCTCTACAGATACAACAAACAACACAGAAAATAGCACAGCAACAGATAAAACAAAATAATATTTGGATGACGATGAGCAAATCAACCCAAGATTTGGCAGACAAAATTTTGCTAAAAATTTTGGATGACGATGAGCGAAGTGAAACTTCGCGAAAGGAGTAGAAAATGGCTAAAAACATTATAAAAGAAATAATAATAATTTTATTATTAACACTAGCAATTATATTAGTTTTAGGAGTATTACTTTATGAATATGTTCCAGCAAATAAGATAATACCTGAAAAGGTTTCTTATACTACTCCTGAAGAAGTAAAAACTGAACTTGAAATAAATGTGAATGAAAGTGAAGAAGAATTATATATAGATTATCACATAGATTCAACACAATTAAGCAATTATAAAAAAATACAAGAATATGTTCCAGGAAGAAAAAATCCATTTGCATCGTTAGAAACTAAAGAAAATTCTGATACTTCAACTAATGGAGGTACAACATCTACTGGAAACAATACTACAACAGAAGAGAGTACAGGATATCTTCCAGATAAAGGAACAAAATAATATTAAAGTAGTTATTAACATTATATTTATTTTTATAAATATAGTATATATATATTATATCTAAAGACAAAGGGGGGAAATTTTAGAATGAAAAGACAAAACGGTATTACATTAGTTGCATTAGTTATAACAATAATCATATTATTAATCTTAGCTGGTATATCAATAGCATCTTTAAAAAATACAGGATTATTTGATAAAACACAAAAAGCTAAAAACGCAACAGAAAATGCACAAATTAAAGAAAACAAAACAATAGATGAATTCGAAAACTATCTTGGAAACTATATAAACGAATTAAATAAATAGTTTTATATAAACTAATGTACAGAATTCTATAAATAAATAGGCATATGCATATACTTGTATGTATATGCCTATTAATAAAATATAACAAATAAACAGAAGTTGAGAGAGAGGAATAATAATTGGACGCTATATTTTATATTATAATTTTTATTATGGGAATAACTTTTGGAAGTTTTTATACTCTAGCAGTATATAGAATACCAAAAGGTGAAGACATAACTCATACACATTCATATTGCCCGAATTGTAATCATAAATTAAACTTTTTAGACCTAATACCAATATTTAGTTATATATTTTTAGGTGGAAAATGTCGATATTGTAAGCAAAAAATTAGACCAAGATATTTAATATTAGAAACAATATCTGGATTATTTTTTGTAGTGATTGCATATCTAATGGGATTAAGTATTTATAATTTAGAAACAACAAAAATAATAGAATACATATTTTTTGTTCTATATTTTACATTCATTATATTAATGGCAGGAATAGATAAAGAAAGTAGAACAATTAATAAACCAATATTAATGTATGGAGTAATAATTTCAATTATGTATATAATATATCTATACATAATAGAAAAAACTAGTATATATAGATATGTTATATATATAGTGTTATATGCTATACTATTACTATTAGATACACTCACTTTAAGAAAATATGCAAAGAACAGTTATACATATTCAATATTGATAGTTATTGTGATAATGGCAATATTTACAGGAGAATATATAACATTTATCAGCACGATTGCAACATTACTTATAATATTAATAAATTTACTTATAAAAAAATTACAAGCATCAAAGACTAAAATAAATAACGAACAATGCGATGAGAAGGCAAAAGTAGGATTATATTTATCAATATTTAATATAACTTATTTTATAATAGTTTTAACACTTTGCAAAATATAAGATAGACGTTTAGCAGAGCAAAGTGAAGTAAAGGGGAAAAAATGGATATAAGAGAGGAAAAAGGACTAACAGGGATTGATATAGCAATATCTATAATATTACTTACAATTTTTATTTCTTTGATAGGAAACATAATAGCAAATATAAATTTAAATTCTGAAGATATAAAGAGAAAAACAATTGCAAACTCTTATGCTATACAAGAAATAGAAAAAATCAAATCACAAGGATACATATTTGAAAAATATGAAAATAAGCGGAATTAATTCAGAAGAAGTAATAGAAGAAAAGGATATTACTGATAATGACGGAAACTTTACAGGGTATCATAAAAGAATTTTGATAAAAGATTATGTACTTATAGTAGGTGATAATACCAAACAACCCAATTTAGTCAAACAAATATCTGTAGAAATTTCATATAAATTGGCGGGTAAAGACAAAAATGTAAAGATTTCAACATATATTAAAAAGGAGTAAATTATGAAAAGCAATAAGGGCATAACATTAACCTCTTTAATTATTTATGTTATAGGAATGACAATAATGGTAGCAACAATTGCAACATTAACATCATTTTTTTATAAAAACATAGATGTTGGAGATATAAATAATGATACTACTCAATATACTAAATTTTCTAGTATATTTTTAGAAGAAATTAATAGAGAAAACAATTCTGTAATTGATTGTAAATCATTAAAAGATGAAGTAAGCTATATTATTTTCTCTAGTGGAAATCAATATACTTTTAATGAAAATAGCAAGGCTATATATAAAAATAATGTCAAAATTTGTGATAATGTTGAAACTTGTGATTTTTCATATACATATGTTGACTCAAAATATAAAATAACAGTAAGTTTTAAAACTGACAGTATTGATATGAGCGGCGATAACGCTCTAACTTATACTTTATAGAGGTTAGAAATAAAATATTGCAATTAAAAATAAAGGAACAAAAGAAAGGATGCGTTTACTATGGAAATGAAAAGAATGTTACCAATAGGAGTAGAATTGGTAAAAAGAGGAGTTGTAACTGAAACTGATATTGAAAAAGCACTAGAATATCAGAGAGAACATCCTAATATAAAATTAGGAGATATATTACACATTTTAAATGCATGTGATGGAGAAAAATTAATTCAAAACATAGGTGAAATATTAGGCGAAAAAGGAATTGTATTAACAGCAAATTCTTTAAAAATCAAACCAACTGAATATCTTTCACTAGAAAACTGTAAAAAATATAAATGTATACCTTTCGAAGTAAATGGAAGTAAGATAAAAGTATGTTTTACAGATAAAATGACAGGAGGAAAAACAGACCCTGTTAGGATGTTATTGTTAAATAAGGGACTTGTTATGGAACCATACATAACATTTGAAAATGAGATAGCAAAAATTATATCTTCAATAGAAGGGAAAGTAAATAAAGATATAACTCAAACAACATCATCAGGTACAATGATTGAATTAATAGATAGCATTATAAGAACAGGAATGGAAAAAAGAGCTAGTGATATACATATAGAACCTTTAGTAAATGAAATAAGAGTTAGATACAGAATAGATGGAGAATTATTTACAGCAGTCAAAATTCCAAAAGAAAAGCAACAACAAGTAATAGGAAGATTAAAAGCAATATCAAATATGCATCAAGAAAAACAAGAAGCACAGGATGGTAGAATCTTATTATATGATGATTATAATATCCGTGTTTCATCACAGCCAAATGTATATGGAGAAAAATTTGTTTTAAGACTATTAAAGAAAAATGAAGATATTAGAAATATATTTGAATTAGGATATCCAGGCACAGAAGAAGAATTTAAAAAAAGCTTTAATAAAAAGAATAGTATAACGATTATAGCTGCTCCAACTGGTGCGGGAAAAACAACAACATTATATAGTATAGTAGATTATTTAAATTCGCCAGAAATAAATATTACAACAATAGAAGACCCTGTCGAAATAAGAATTGATGGGTTAAACCAAATAGAAATAGGAAATAAATCAACATTTTCAGGAGCATTAAGAACAGTTTTAAGACAAGACCCAGACCTAATCTTACTAGGAGAGATTCGTGACCAAGAAACAGCAGAAATAGCTGTACAAGCTGGACAAACAGGTCACTATGTATTATCTACAATACATACAATAGACTCAATAGAAGTAATAAACAGATTAAGAAAAATGGGATTATCAGATTACGATATAGCAAGTACATTAGCAACATCAGTATCTCAAAGATTAGTAAGAAAAATTTGTCCAAACTGCAAAAAAGAGAGAGAATTTACCAAAGAGGAAAAAGAAGTAATTTCTAAAATTGCGTCAAGATATGGAGAAGAAATAAATTTTGATAATTTGAAAACATATGATGCTGTTGGATGCAAAAAATGTAATAATATTGGATATTATGGAAGAATAGGTATTTTCGAAACATTAAATGTAACTGATGAAATAAAAGAGCTTATTGTAAAAGGAGCTTCAACAATTGAAATAAGAAATAAAGCATTAGAACAAAATTATAAACCATTAGTCATGGATGGAATACACAAAATACTAAATGGTTATACAACTTTAGATGAGTTAAATAGACAATTAATTTTATATTAAAGTAGTGAAGTAGATGTTGAAATAGTGAAGTGGATGTTAGTGAAATAGAGGTCGAAATAGTGAAGTAGATGTTAGTGAAATAGAGGTTAAACTTCTAATTTCAAACCTCCAACCTCTAATCTCTAATCTCCAACTTCTAAAAAAGAAGGGAGAAACTTGTCATGAATATGGACAAAATTTTAGATATAGCTATGGAAAAAGACGCATCAGATGTACATTTAATATCAGGAAATAAACCTATGCTTAGAATAGCAAGAGAATTAGTTTCAATAGAAGAAATGGATATTCTAAACGCAGAAGATATGAATGAAATATATGATTATCTAGTTAGAGGAAATGTAGATAAAGACGAAGTATTTAATACTACAAGAAAATTAGATACATCATATGAATATAAAGGTATTCGTTTAAGAGTAAATATATCATTATCAAATGATACACCAATATGTACATTAAGACTTATAAAAAACACATTGCCACCATATGAGTCATTAGGGTTACCAGATATTATAAGAAGAACGACATATCAACAACAAGGTTTAATATTAGTAACAGGAAAAACAAACTCTGGTAAAACAACTACATTAAATGCACTAATAAATGAAATAAATGAAACACAAAACAAAAAGATATTAACACTTGAAAATCCAGTAGAATATAAACATACTTCAAAAAAATCTTTGATAGTGCAAAAAGAAGTAGGAAAAGGTAGAGATATATTAACATTTAGTGATGGTGTTAAGAATTCTTTAAGAGAAGATTGTGATATTTTAGTAATAGGAGAAATTAGAGATAAAGTAACAATGGAAGCAGCAATTGAAATGGCTGAATCAGGACACTTAGTAATAGGAACTTTACATACTAAATCTTGTGCTGAAACAATAGACAGAATGATAAATTTCTACGAGGTAAGAGACCAAGCAAGTGTAAAATATTTATTAGCATCATTATTAAAATTAGTAGTATCACAAAGACTATTAAAAGGCAGAGATGGAAAATTAGTATTAGTGCCAGAAGTAATGGTTGTAGATAATATAGTTTCAGGAATAATAAGAAAAGATAAAATAAGTGTATCTGAAATAGAAGATGCAATACAAAGTTCAGATAAAGGAAGTATTGGATTAATAAATTCAATAGCAACATTATTTGTAGAAGATAAAATAACATTAGAGCAAGCTAAAAATCAAATCGAAGAAAAAAATATCGAAATATTAAATAGAACTATAATGCAAATGAAAATAAGAAGAGATAGTAATAAAAAATAATAAAATTAGGAGGTGGTAATAGTGCCTACATATATGTATAAAGCAGCAACTAGTTCAGGACTAATTGTAAGAAATAGAGTTGAAGCATCTAGTAAACAAAATTTATTAAGAGTACTAAAAGAAAATGATTTAATGCCAATTACAATAGAACAAGTTGCATATTCGGCAAAAAAGAAAAAAGCAAAAAAGAAAAACATAAAAGACATAGAAGAAATAATGAAAAATGTAAATACGACTCAAATAACTACTAAAAAAACATCAACAACAAAAGAAAAGATAAATATGTATTTATCAAAAACAGAAAAAGTAACAAGTAGAGATTTAGTTATATTTACGCAAAATTTTTATTTATTGAAAAAAGCAAACTTTAATAATATACATGCACTAAAAACCATAATAGACAGTACAGAAAATATTACATTTAAAGGAATTTTAGAAGATATTCTAGCTGGTGTTGAAGCAGGTGAAAACATGTATACAACGATGGAATATTATTCAGATGTTTTTCCATACATATATATAAATATGATTAAAGTAGGCGAATTATCAGGTTCACTTACAAATTCATTAGATCAAGCAGTAAAATATTTGGATTCATCAGCAGCATTAAATAAGAAAATAAGAGGAATATTAATACCAAATATAGCTCAATTTGCATTATTGTTAGTAATGCTTTTTGTTGGAACAATAGTTGCAATACCAGCAATACAAAACGTATATGATTCATTCGACTCAGATGCTAAATTGCCAGCAGTAACAGTATGGTTCCAAGGCGTAGTAAATTGGCTTGTAGCATATTGGTATATACCAGCAATAATTGTATTAGCTATAATAGCAGGAATAATATTTTATATTAATACTCCAAAAGGAAAATATAATTTTGATTATTTTAAATATAAGATGCCAATATTTGGACAATTAATATTTGCATTAGATTTCTCAAGATTTTTAAAAGCGATGCTTTTGAACTTGAAAAATGGAATGAGAATTCAAGAGTCAATGGAAGTAAGTAAAAACGTTGTACAAAATTATGTTATGCTATCTATTATTGAAACTTCTTTGAATAATATAATTATAGGTGATTCATGGATAGAGCCTTTTGAAAAATCTGGTTTGGCTAAACCTATGATAACTGAAATGTTGAAAATTGGTATGCAAACAGATTTGCCTGAAATGATGGATAAGTTAGTAGAATATATGGAAATTGATATAGATAATATAATGCAAAAGATTATGAAGGTTTTACCTGAAGTAGTATATATGATTGTAGGAGTTGTTTTAATTTTCTTTGTATTAGTAGTACTAGCACCATGTATCGAAGTTTATATGGGTGGATGGATGTTTGATGCAGCAGGAGTATAAAAAAAGAGGGATTATGGGGAAGAGTCTCTAAATCCCTTTTTGTAAAATTGCATACTAATGTTTATATATAATAAATTTAGGAGTATATATGAAAATTGGAATTGATTTAGGTGGAAGCCATATTGCAATAGGTGTTATAAATAATGAAGGCTTTATAGTAGAAAAAGTTGAAAAAAGACTTTTAACAAAAGAAAAAAAGGATATAAAAGCAGCAATAGAAAGCTATATAGTAAAAAATGTAAAAGAATTAACTGAAAAATATAAAGTAACAGAAATAGGTATAGCAGTACCAGGGACAGTATGTGGAACTGAAATAATAAAATCTGTAAATTTAGGTGTAAAAAATTATAATCTTGTGGAAAATCTAAAAAAAGAAATAGATTTGCCAATTAAAATAAGAAATGATGCAAAATGTGCAGCAATTGCAGAAAGTAAAATAGGAGCACTAAAAGATTATAAAAGAGCTATATTTTTAACATTAGGAACAGGTATAGGTGGAGCTGTTATTATCAATGGAAAACTTCTTGATACAGGGAAATTACCAGGTTGTGAATTTGGACATATGATAGTTCAAAAAGATGGTATAAAATGTAATTGTGGTAAAAATGGATGTTTTGAAAAATATGCATCTATGAAAGCTTTGAAAAATAATTTACGTTCTTCATTAGGATTAGATGAAACTACAAAAGGTCAAGAACTATTAGATATGATAAGAAAAAACGGAGAAGATAAAAGAATAAAGAAAATAGTTGATGAGTATATTGAGTATTTAAGTATAGGTTTGTCGAATTTGATAAATATTTTTGAACCTGAAGCAGTTGGAATAGGTGGAAGTTTTGTATATTTTTCTGATGTGTTATTAGAAAAATTGAAAGATAATATACAGAATAAAAAATATTTGTTTAATGATAGAAAAGAGTTAATAATAGTTCCAGCAGCACTTGGAAATGATGCTGGTATTATAGGAAGTTGTCAATAAAGGAGAAAGTATGGATATTAATAATAAAAAAGCTACTAGACAAAGTTATGGGGAAGCTTTATTGAAATTAGGAAAAGAAAACGAAAAAATTGTTGTATTTGACGCAGATTTAGCAACTGCTACAAAAACAAAATTATTTGCAGAAGAATTTCCAAATAGATTTTTTGATATGGGAATTGCTGAACAAAATATGATATCAACTGCAGCTGGTATGGCAACATGTGGTAAAATTCCATATGCAAGCACATTTGCAGTTTTTGCTGCTGGAAGAGCTTATGACCAAATTAGAAATAGTGTATGTTATCCAAATTTAAATGTTAAAATTTGTGCAACACATGCAGGAATTACAGTTGGAGAAGATGGCGCTACACACCAGATGATAGAAGATATTTCTTTAATGAGAACTTTGCCAAATATGACAGTTATATCAACATCTGATGATAATCAAACAAAATGGGCTGTAAAGGAAATAAGTAAAATAGAAGGTCCAGTATATTTAAGATTATCAAGACTTGCAACTCCTATTATATACGATGAAAATCAAAAATTCAAAATTGGAAAAGCTGTTCAAATTGGAGATGGCACAGATGGTACCATTTTTGCAACTGGTGTAACAGTTGCAGAAGCATTAAAGGCACAAGAAAAATTGGCTCAAAAAAATATAAACGTTAGAGTAGTGGATATTCATACTATAAAACCAATTGATAAAGAAATGATTATAAAATGTGCAAAGGAAACTAAAAAATTAATTTCTATTGAAGACCATAATGTAATAGGAGGACTAGGCTCAGCTATTTCTGAAGTGTTGACTGAAGAATATCCTGCAAAACTTATTCGTTTAGGAATAAAAGATACTTTTGGAAAATCTGGTAAAGCAGAAGAACTTATGAAGTATTTTGGAATTACTTCAACTAATATTATGAATTATTTTTAAATAAAAATGTCCCATTGAGAACCGTCCCCAATGGGACAAAAAAATGTCAAAAATTTCTAGTGAATTTTTGGTGAAAAGTATTGCAAAAATTAGCGATTATTGGTATGATTTAGAGGAATAAAAATGTCGATTTATATTAAGAGGAGAAATAAAAAATGATAGAATTTAGAAATGTATCAAAAACATATGATACAGGTACAAAAGCAGTAAAAAATGCAAACTTTGTAATAGATAAAGGAGAATTTGCGTTTTTAGTAGGGTCATCAGGAAGTGGAAAATCAACATTAATAAAATTAATATTAAAAGAAGAAGAACCAACATCAGGAAATATAATAATAAATGGAAAAGATACAACATTTTTAAAACAAAGTAGAGTACCATATTTAAGAAGAAGTATGGGAGTAGTATTCCAAGACTTCAGATTATTACCAGATAAAACTGTATATGATAATGTAGCATATGCAATGTACATAGTAAGGGCAACACCAAAACATATAAGAAGACAAGTTCCAATGGTGTTATCATTAGTAGGATTAAGTGGAAAAGCAAAAATGTATCCAAATGAATTATCAGGTGGAGAACAACAAAGAGTTGCATTAGCAAGAGCCTTGGTAAATAACCCATCAATGCTAATAGCAGACGAGCCAACAGGAAACTTGGATCCAGATACAGCTTGGGATATAATGAATCTATTAAATGAAATAAACATGAGAGGAACAACAGTAGTTGTAGCAACACACGCAAAAGATATAGTAGATAAAATGAAAAAAAGAGTAATCCATATAAACAAAGGCGAAATAGTAAGAGATGATAAAAAAGGTGGGTATGATTGTGAAATATAATAGATTTGGATATTTAATAGGCGAAGGTTTTAGTAATGTATTTAAAAATAAAAAATCAACAGGTGCATCATTAATGATAATGTGTGCAACAATGATAATATTTGGAATATTTTTAATACTTGGTGAAAATATAAATCATTTCGTAGATGATGTAAAATCAGAACAAGGTTTTCAAGTTTTTCTAGTAACAGATGCAACAGAAGAACAAATTCAAGAAGTTGGAGATAAAATAAGAGCTATAGATGGTGTCAATACAGCAGAATTTAAAGGCAAAGATTATGCAATGAATTTTATGAAAGAAAAATTTGGAGACAAAGCAGAATTACTAGATGGATATGATGATGATTTCTTTTCAACATCATATATAGTAACATTAACTGATTTGAGATTAAGTAAAGATATACAAAGTGAAATATTGCAATTTGATAATGTAAAGAAAATAACAAGTAGTGATGAAACAGTAACAACATTATTAAGTGTAGCAAATGGAATAAAAATAGTTACTGGAGTAATATTGATATTATTAGTAATTATCTCAATATTTATTATATCAAATACTATAAAATTAACAGTACATGCAAGAAGAAAAGAGATATCAATTATGAAGTATGTTGGTGCAACAAATAGTTTTATAAGATGGCCATTTATAGTTGAAGGTATGATAATAGGAGTTTTAGCAAGTTTAATATCAATAGTAATTGTTGGTGGAGCATATAGCATATTAGCAGAACAAGCAGTAAACTCAACGTTTATGATAAAAATAGGATTAAGTTTGTTAAGCTTTAAAGATATGATTTCTTCAATAATAGTTGTATATATGTTATTAGGAATAGGAATAGGAGCTTTAGGTAGTGTTATTTCTATGAGAAAATATTTAAAAGTTTAGTTTGAAAAATTTAATTTTTTTTCAAACTGGATATAAATAAAAAAGTGAGGAGAGAACATGCGTAAAAATTTATGTATTGTTTTAATCTTACTAATTTGTTTTGTAACAACATTTACATATGCAGAAAATGAATCTGAAAACAATACAACAAATTTGCAAACACAAGATTTACAAACACAAAGAGATGAATTACAAAATCAATTAAGTGAAGCAAATGGAGAACTAGAAGAAGTACAAAGCAATTTGTCTGAAAATTTACAGCAAGTAGAAAAATTAGATGAAAAGATAGCAACGGCAGAGACACAATTAGAAGAACAAGAAAGTAAGATTACAGAGTTAAAAGATTCTATTAATAAAATGGAAACAGAATTGAATACAGTAACAGAAAAATATGATAGACAGAAAAAATTGTTTGAACAAAGATTAGTGGCAACATATGAAGCGGGAGAAACCCAATATTTGGATATATTGTTAAAATCTAAGAGTCTTTCTGATTTTTTATCTAGTTATTATATAATAACAGAATTAGCAGAATTAGATAATGATTTAATAAGTGAATTAGAAGAAAAAAAGAAAACAATAGATTTATCAAGACAAAAAGTAGAAAATGAAAAAGAAGAATTAGCAACAATAATCGAAAATCAAACAAGATTATCAAGAACATTACAAAATACAAAAAAAATGAGAGAAAGCTTTATAGAAAAACTTTCAGATGAAGAAAAGAATTTACAAACAAAAATAGACGAAATAAATGCACAATATGAAGTTGTTAATAAACAGATTCTTGCATTGGCACAACAGGGAATTGATACAGCATATATAGGAGGAGAATTGGCATGGCCAGTTCCAGGATATACAAGAATAACGTCAAAATATGCTATGAGAGTGCATCCAATAACAGGGCAATATAAATTACATACAGGTGTAGATATTGGAGCGCCAGAAGGAGCAAACTTTATTGCAGCAAATGATGGAATTGTTACAAAAGCAGAATATAATACAGCATATGGAAAAATGGTAATAATTGACCACGGTGGCGGAATATCAACATTATATGCACATGGTTCAGAGATATTAGTAGAAGTTGGGCAAAATGTAAAAAGAGGAGAAACAGTATTAAAAGTTGGCTCAACAGGATATTCAACAGGACCACATGCACATTTTGAAGTAAGAATAAATGGAATAACAACAGACCCACTTCCATATATAACAACTGGACTAATTCCAGGGGAAGAAAACAACATTGATGATAATACAAACACTACAGAATAATATTATAGATGGTTGGCATCCAAAAAATTTAAAAAATTTTTTGGATGACGATGAACGGAACGAAGAGGAGTGAAAAAAACATATGAAAAATATATGTAAAAAAATTACAGGTATAATGTTAATTGCAATATTCATAACAAGTACAAATGTAGCTTTAGCAGTAACGCAAGCAGAAATAGATAAACAAAAAAATCAGCAATCACAAATAAGTAATCAAATAGATGAAGCAGAAGAAAAACAAAAAGAAATTGAAGCAAAAAAATCAGAAACACAAAAACAAGTAGAAAGTATAAGCTCACAAATAGATAGCTACGAATCACAAATAGATGATTTGAACTCACAAATAGCTGATGCAAATGCAAAAATAAAAGAAGCAGAAGAAAAACTAGTCCAAAATCAAGAAGAATATGAAAAAAAGCAAGAAATTTTTAAACAAAGATTAGTAGTTATATATGAATCAGGAGAAACATCTTATCTAGACGTTTTACTAAGTTCAAGTAGCTTAACAGATTTTATTTCTAACTATTATTTGGTATCAGAATTAACAGACATGGATGCTCAATTAATGGAAAGTTTAGAAAAACAAAAAGAAGAAATAGAAACTTCTAAAAAAGAGATAGAGGCAAGCAAAGAAACATTAACAACAGCTAAAGCAAGCAAGGAAAATGTTGCTAATCAATTAAAAAGTGCAAAAACTGAAAAAGATAAATATGTTGCACAATTATCTGATGAAGAAAAAGAATTAGAAAAAGAAATACAAGAATTAAAACAGGCAAATGCAAGAATAGCAAACGAGATTAAAATAGCAGAAGAAAAATATAAAAAACAACTTGAAGAACTTAAAAATAATACATCAGGAGGTTCATCAAACACAGCTGGTTCAGGATTTTTTATGACACCTGTAAAAACAGGATCAATATCAGCAAAAGCATATTATTCTAGTGGAAAATTCCATGGAGCTGTTGATTATGCAGTATCAGTTGGAACACCAGTATATGCAGCGGCCGCAGGAGTTGTAATGTCTACAGCTAATTTATCTGGAAGCTATGGTACATATGTTGTAATAAGACATGCAAACGGATTACAATCATATTATGCACATGGTACATATGGTTCAATATGTGTAACACCAGGACAAACTGTAGCAAAAGGACAACAAATAATGAAAAGCGGAAACACAGGAAATTCAACAGGACCACATTTACATTTTGAAGTAAGGATATCACCATATAGTTATAATGGATATGCAACAGCATATGGACAAGATTCAAGAGTAAATCCTTTAAATTATATGTAATATCATACATAAAAATAAATTAAAATAATATTCTTAAAAAGAGCGGAATAACATCCGCTCAAACTTATATGGTTGTAAATTAAGAAATTTTTCAAATTTCTTAATTTATGATGAGCGAAGCGAAAGGGGTAGTGGCAAATAATGGAAAAAGGAAAAAAATACAAAATTTATAAAACAATAATGATGATTGCAATAACAATCTTTATAACCTTTATGGTTACATCAATATCTTTATACACATATTATACAAAAAATCCAATAGCAATAACTTCAGATTCTAAAAACACAGATAAAGATATATCAAGTAAAATAGAAAAATATAGAGAAATAATAGATAAATATTATTTAGGAGAAATAGATGAAGAAAAATTAGAAAAAGGAGCAATAAAAGGCTATATTGAAGGATTAGGAGATCCATATACAGAATACATTTCAAAAGATGATATGAAAGATTACTTAGATGATACAATGGGTAACTTTGTTGGAATTGGAATATATATGATAAAAAACACACAATATGGTAGAATACAAGTATTGTCTACAATAAAAGGAAGTCCAGCAGAAAGTGCAGGAATCCAAGCAGGTGATTTGATTCTAACAGTAGATGGTGTAGAATATAAAGCTGATGATATGACAACAGCTTCAAACAATATTAAAGGAGCAGAAGGAACAAAAGTAAAAATAGAACTACTAAGAGGAACAGAAACATTAACATTTGAACTAACAAGAGCAACAGTAAAAGTAAATCAAGTAGAAGGAAAAGTCCTAACAAACAATATAGGATATATACAATTTACATCATTTGATGAAACAACAGCAGAAGATTTTAAAGCAAAATATGAAGAATTGGCTAAAAAAGGAATTCAATCATTAATAATAGACTTAAGAAATAATGGTGGTGGAATAGTAGACCAAGCATTAAAAATAGCAGATTATGTAGCAACTAAAGACTCAGTTTTATTATATGAAGTAGACAAAAACAACAAAGAAACAGTAAAAAAAGCAACAACTAACCCAATAATAAATATGCCAATAATCATATTAACAAATGAAAATACAGCAAGTGCGTCAGAAATATTAGCAGGAGCACTAAAAGATTTAGGAAAAGCTAAAACAGTTGGAACAAAAACATATGGTAAAGGTGTAATTCAACAAATTCTACAACTTAGTGATGGTAGTGGACTAAAAATTACAATAGAAGAATATCAAACTCCTAATAGAAATAAAATTAACAAAATAGGAATAGAACCAGATGTAGAAGTTAAATTGCCAGATACTGTAGAGAGTGTATTAAATGTAAAAGAAAGTGAAGATACGCAATTACAAAAAGCTATAGAGATGCTTAAATGAGAAGTTAGAAGTTGGAAATAAGATGTTGGATGTCTGATGTCAAAATTTAGATGTCAGACATTGAATTTCGTATTGTAAATAAAATAAGGAGATGGACAAATTGAATTTAGCAAATAAATTAACAATTTTTAGAATAATACTTGTACCACTAATGGTAATTATTCCATTCTTTGAAATAAAAGGAGAAATATTAGGGGTACCAATAACATACTTAATAATGGATTTGATTTTTATAATAGCATCTATTACAGATAAATTAGACGGATATATAGCAAGAAGCAGAAATCAAGTAACAACATTTGGAAAATTCTTAGACCCATTAGCAGACAAAATTTTAGTATTAACTGCAATGATTATGCTTGTAGAAATGAATAAATTACCAGCATGGATACCAGTTATTGTTTTAGCAAGAGAATTTATTGTTTCAGGATATAGACTAATAGCAGTAGAAAAAGGTGGAAAAGTAATTGCAGCATCAAAATGGGGAAAACTAAAAACAGTAACACAAATGATAGCAATAATATTAGCATTTATTGATGTAAGCTCATTTGGAGCATGCTTTAATGGTGAATTATCAGGATTTTCATTTATATTAAATTTAGCTGTTACAATAATGATGATAATACAAACAATAGCAACTATCTTTTCAGGGTATGAATATTTAAAAGATGGAAAAGAGCTATTAAAAGACTAGTTATTGTAAAATAAAATATAAATATAAAATAAAAAATACTTGACAAAATAAAAAATCTGGCTTAATATATGATATAAGTTTTTAACGGTAAACGTTAGATAAAATGGAGGTTATAATTATGGAAGAAAAAGATGTAATCCTTACACAAGAAGGATATGATAATTTAGATAAAGAATTAAATTATTTAAAAACAGAAAAAAGAGCTGAAATAGCAGAAAGAATAAAAGTAGCATTAGGATTTGGAGATTTATCAGAAAACTCTGAATATGATGAGGCAAAAACAGCTCAAGCAGAAAACGAAGTTAAAATAGCAGAATTAGAAAATAAACTAAGACATGCAAAAATAATTGATGAAAAAGAAATAGATACAGACACAGTACAAATAGGAAATACTGTAAAAGTATTGGATGTTGAATTTGATGAAGAAGTTGAATATACAATAGTTGGTTCAACAGAAGTAGATTTGTTAGAAAATAAAATATCTAATGAATCACCTTTAGGAGCAGCACTTTTAGGTGCAAAGAAAAAACAAACTGTTGAAGTTAATGCACCTGCTGGAATAATGAAATATAAAATATTAGATATAAAAAAATAAGAAAATTACTTGACAAAAAAACAAAAAAATATATATAATTAATCCATAAAAAATTGATATGTAGTATCAAAAAAGGGGGAAAACAAATGAAAAAAATGAAAAAACAAAATTTTATAACACTAAAGGTATAACATTAATAGCACTAGTAATAACAATAATAGTTTTATTAATTTTGACAGGAATCTCAATATCAACATTAACTGGAAGTGGATTATTTAATAAGGCAAAAGATGCAAAATTAGCGGACGAAATAGCAAGAGAAAAAGAACAAATAAAACTAACTGTAATGTCTTCTTTTTTAATAGGAGAAAATTATATTAATGGAATACCATATAATGATTTTTACGAAGAATTTACAAAAGGATATGGTACAGAGGCTAAAGTATCAGGAATAAGTGATGAAAGCAAAATTCCAAATAATGCAACATTAATATCACTATTAGAAAAAGTATTAATTTCAGAAGTATACGCAGCAGAAGAGGAATATCCTTATGCAAAAGTAGAATATAACAACACAGGAAACAAATATTATGTTTGCTTACAAAAAGGACAAAAAAATAAAGTTGGGGATGTTTTGGCAGATCCATCTAATGAGAATTCAGAAAAACCAACAGAACCAGAAACACCAGCGATTGTAGGAGATAACTCACAAGTAGAATACTATACATATAGTTTAATCGATTCAACTAAAGATACAAGATACAGTAATTATTATAAATATCTTGTTGAAAATGAATATTACGGATATGAAATAACAGGTTTCTCTGAAAAAGGAAAAGCAGCTATGAATGATGGCGTAGTTAATAAATTGATAATACCAACAACATATAACAACCAACCTGTTGTCGGAATTGCAGAAAACGCATTTTTAATTTATAATGATAACTATGGAAATATAGAAAAAATGGTTGTTCAAAGTTCAATAAAAGCTATTGACCATTGTAGCTTAGGATGTGCTCGTATTTATGATGAATATAATGTTGAATTAGAAATACAAGAAGGCCTTGAATATTTGGATTATGAGCCATTTGATGGGATGTGCGATAATAAGAAATGTATAAGATTACCAGATTCTGTTCGTTATGTCGATGGATCTTTAAATTCATACTATTCAAGATATATATTTAGTATAGGTCAAAATTTACAACAAATACCAGAATATTTTAATGGATCTTATGATTATAGTGTTGTATTTTATAGAGGAACGATAGAAGATTTAAGAAAAGATGATTGCCTGTCAAATTATAAGTTTACAGATTATGAGTATGGTAATTCTAAGGATTACACTAATTATGTAAAAAGATATGTATATTGCTTAGAAGATGGTAAAAAAGCTTATCAAATCGACAATCCTGATTATAATGATGAATCAGCATCAAAGGGTTATAGATATAATTGGTCTACATGTGAAAATGATAAAATAGATACTGAAGCCTTATCATTTGAAACATTTGGTTTAAAAGCTTTTGCATCTAATAATTAAAAATAAAAAAGGTACAAAATGAAAAAAATATTTAATAGTTTATTTTTTATAATTATAACATATTTATTGTATAATCTTTTTAGATACAATGCAAAAATTAATAAAACAATAGTATATGTAATAGCAGTTATTTATATAATTGCTATTGCTTTTTTATATAAAAAAATTGATAAATTAAAAGTAAATAAATACATGTTTATGGTAATGTTTATTATAATGTTACTATTACAAATAATGGCAGGTTATGTGTTTAAAGTTTTCCCTTCATGGGATTTTGGTGTAATATATCGAGAAGCTTTGAAATCTAATGAGTTAATTAATGATGTAAAATATTTTTCAATATATCCTAATAATATTCCAACACTAATGATTTTGAAACTAATATTTTCTGTAGTGAATTTACTTAAAGGAAAGTTCTTTATAGAATCTGCAATAGGACTAAATATCATTGCTATAGATGTTTCAATTATTTTTAGTGTATTAATTATCAACAAAGTCTATGGAAAAAACAAAGCTTTTTTCTCCTTGATATTTATATTATTTACACCATTAATATATTTATCAGTACCGATTTTTTATACAGATACATTATCAATGCCATTTCCAATAATAGCCATATACTTATATATATTATTTAGAAATAGTGAAGGAAAAAGAAAAAAGATTATATTTAGCTTTTCAATAGCTTTTATAACACTTTTAGGAATGAATATAAAACCTACTGTTGTAATTGTATATATTGCAATAATAATTTATGATATTTTTATAAATAAATATGAGAAAAAAAGAGAAATTATATATCCAATATTAAGCATAGTACTTATTTTCGCATTAATAAATATAGAAAAGTTTATTTTTAAAGTAGTCTTTTCAGATTATATAGAGCAAATAGAAAATAATAGTTTTACAATAACGCAACATCTTGTAATGGGATTGCATAATGATGGAAAGTTTAATCAAAAAGATTATGAATATACGTTATCATTTATAGGTAGAGCAGAAAAAACACGAGGTGATATTGAAAAAATAAAAGAATATTTTGGTAAAATATTACCATTAGAAAATGCAATTAAATTTTTTACACATAAAGAAGTACTGTTATGGATAGACGGCAATTATGAACTTAATATTTTTCTAGCACATGGATATTACCGTACAGGGACTATTCAAAATCTTATATATAAAAATAATACGATATATTTATATATATCACAAGTACAAAGAATAGCATTAATTATATTAATGATTATAGCTTGCTTTAATAAAAACAAAGCAAAAAACGAAGAAATTATAAATTACATATCTAGAATAGCAATATTGGGAATAATAATATTTTTTGCATTTTGGGAAATAAATTCTAGATATTTAATAAACTATTTTCCTGTATTTATCTTAATTCAAATTGTAGGGATAAACGAAGTAAATAAATTAGCTGAAAATTTAAAAGAAAAATGTATAAAGACAAAGAACAATATATTAAATTAACATATAAAAATACATAATTTTATAAAATAAGGGACAATCCTTTCTTTAAGGATTATCCTTTATTTTTTCGCTTTACAAGAATTAAAAAACTTTCTTTTCTCTGTAACTATTAAAATTTTATTGCAGCATCTAAAGCAAGCTTAATCATATTATTTAATCCAGTTTGTCTTTCATCAGTAGTTGCAACATCAGTAATAAATTTTGAATCAACAACGCTCATTAAACAAGACGCCTTCTTATTTAATAATTTAGCATTATAGAACAAAGCAAAAGCTTCCATTTCGGCAGAAACAGGATTAAAACCATCAGGTACTCTTCCTAAAAATTGATTAACATCTGTCATATAAACATCAAAACAATCAGTACAAACAGTATTACCTTTTGTTAAATCAATATTATATTCTTTAGCAGTATCCTCGATAATAGCATTTAATTCAAAGTTAGAAGAAGTAACATGACAATCCTCATTATTTAAAGTTAGAGCATAATTACTTTCTGAAAAAACATTTTCGCTTAAAATAATATCAAATAATTTTAATTCGGGTTTATAACCTCCACAAGAACCAATTCTTATAATATTTTCTACATCATAAAATTTATATAATTCATAACTATAAATTCCTACACTTGGCATACCCATACCATGGGCCATTACACTCAATGTATGACCTTTATAAGTTCCAGTATATGCATACATCCCTCTAACTTGATTTACAAGTTTATAATCATCAAAAAAATTCTCTACAATATATTTAGCCCTTAATGGGTCTCCTGGCATTATTACTGTTTTTGCAATATCTCCTTTATTTGCTTCATTATGTGGTGTTGACATATAAATTACCTCCTAAAAAATAAATTGTAACTATAGTATAACAATATATTATAAAAAAATCAAAACATATTGCAAAAAAAGTTAACTTATGATATAAAATAAGTTGTAAAATTATAAATAAGCTAAACACAAAAGAAACAGAGGTGGAAAAATGATAAAAGCTTATGCAAAATCCGATAAAGGAAAAGTTAGAGAAATAAATCAAGACTATTTTTATATATCAAATTCATTAGACGAAGTCCAACTATATATACTAGCAGACGGAATGGGCGGATATAATGGGGGAGAAATAGCAAGCCAACTAGCAGTCCAAACAGCAAAAAATTATATAGAAAACAATTTCAAAGAAATAGAAAAAGACAAAGACAGCATAATTCAGCTATTAGGAAGCAGTATGGAATACGCCAATATGGTTGTATACGAAAAATCAAAAGAAAACCCAGAGTTACAAGGAATGGGTACTACTTTAGAAATATGCTTAATATATAATAATAAAGCATATATAGGACATGTAGGAGACAGTAGAATATATAGAATAAGAAAACAATTTATAAGAAAATTAACACAAGACCATAGCTATGTACAAAAGCTAGTAAAAGAAGGAACAATTACAAACGAACAAGCAGCACATCATCCACAAAAAAATATGTTAATGAAAGCATTAGGATGTAATGCTTTTGTAGAACCAGATGTAATGGTAAAAGGATTTTTAAAAGATGATATTTTAATTATTTGTTCAGACGGATTAACAAATTTAGTAGACCAAGAAACAATATATGAAATGGCTTCAAAAAACATAGAGCAAGCTACAAAAGATTTAGTAAATCTTGCAAATGATAGAGGTGGATACGATAACATTACAGTTGTTATTATCAAAAATATATAATAGTCCACGTAAAGAGGAGAGATTAAATATGAATTTAGAAGGTAGGATATTAGGAAATAGATACGAAATTATTGAAAAAGTCGGAAATGGGGGAATGGCTACAGTATACAAGGCTACAGATTTAGTTTTAAAAAGATATGTAGCAGTAAAAATACTTAGGGATGAATTTACAACAGATGAAGAATTTATAAAAAGATTCGAAACAGAAGCACAATCAGCAGCCAGATTAGTACATCCTAATATAGTTTCAATATTTGATGTTGGAGTAGATAATGGAATTTACTACATAGTAATGGAATTAATACAAGGAAAAACACTAAAAGAAATAATATTAGAAGAAAGAGGACCACTTCCATGGAAATGGTCAGTAAATGTAGCTATACAAATAGCATCAGCATTAGAAATGGCACATAAAAATAATATAATACACAGAGATATAAAACCACATAATATCATAATAACAGAAGATGGAGTAGCAAAAGTAACAGATTTTGGAATAGCAAAAGCAGTATCAAATTCAACAATAACAGCATTTGGAAAAACAATAGGTTCAGTACACTATTTTTCACCAGAACATGCAAGAGGTGGATACACAGATGCAAAATCAGACTTATATTCATTAGGAGTAGTTATGTATGAAATGGTAACAGGAAAAGTTCCATTTGATGCTGATACACCAGTATCTGTAGCATTAAAACATATGCAAGAAGAACCTGTACCACCAATAGAAGAAAATCCAAATTTACCAGAAGCACTAAATAAAATAATATTAAAAGCCCTAAAAAAAGATCCAATGCTTAGATATCAAACAGCTACAGAAATATTACAAGATTTAAGAACAGCACTAAAAAATCCATCAGGAGATTTTGTTGAAGAAGTTGATTATGACCCAACTGCTAGAACACAAAGAATATCTACAAATCAATATAATAAATCAAGCCAAAAAAGAGGAAAAAAAGAAAGTAAATTTAAAACTTTTATAAAAGAACATAAAGTACTAAGTAGTATTATAGGAATAATATTATTATTTTTCTTAGCATTTGGTGGAACAATGCTAGTATTAAACATGACAAATCCTAAAGAAACTGAAGTGCCAAATGTAGTAGGACTTGCAAGAGAAGAAGCAGAACAAAAGGTAAAAGATGCTAAACTTATATTTGAAGTAGAATCAGAAGAATATAATGCAGAAGTAGAAGAAAATCATGTAATAAGTCAAGATCCTAAAAATATAAATGTTAAAGAAGGAAATACAGTAAAAGTTGTAATAAGCAAAGGAACTGAAAAAACAAAAGTACCAAATGTAAAAGGAAAAGAAAAAGAAGAAGCAATTCAATTAATAGAAAATGCTAAATTAAAAGCAGAAGTTATTGAAGAAACAAGTAAAACTGTAAAAGAAGGATATGTAATAAGTCAAGAAACAAATCCAGATACAGAAGTAAATGCAGGAGATACAGTAAAAATACATGTAAGCACAGGAACAGGAATTAAACAAGTTACAATGATAGATGTTACAGGAAAAACAGAAGCTGATGCTAAAAAAGCGTTAGAAGATATGGGATTAGTTGTAAATATCGGATATAGTGAAGATAGTTCAAAAGACAATGGAATTGTTTTAAAACAAACAGTTGAAGTTGGAAGTGTTATTGATGAAGGTACAACAGTAACAATAACTGTAAATAAATTAGCAGAAGTGAAAACTGTTCCAATAACAGTAAATGTAAAATCATTATTAGATGGTAATGTAACAGAAACTATTGAAGATGAAAAAGGAGATAAAATTCAACAAGTAAAAGATGTCCAATTAAAAGTAATGGTTGGAAATGATGTAATATATTCACAAAAAGTAAAAGCATCAGAAACTGCAATTTCAGTTGGAAATGCTAAGGGAACTGGAACTACAATGGTTAAAGTTTATATAGATGGAGTTTTAAAGAATGATAGTGGATATACATTAGTTTATAGTAATGTGGATTCTTATACGGCTGAATAAATATAAATATGTAACAAAAGCACTTTTTGTCGAATTTTGCGACGAAAAGTGCTTTACAAATTAAAGAAAAGATGTTAATATGTTTTTAATTATATTCTTATATATAAGTATCTATAGCTTTTAGTTAAGTATTTATTCAAAAAATTTAATTCTAAATTTTAAAATCTAAATAAAAATCAAATAAAAAATTGAAAAATCAAATTTAAAATGTTATAATATGCATTAAACAATGATGGGAAAATTCTGAAAATAAAAGGATTGGAGTAATATCCAGATGAACTATATAACAATAGTAAAGAAAAATAAAATCGGAGGAATAATGCAAGGATTAATAATAGAAAACATATCAAATTTATACAAAATAAAAACAGAAAACAAAATTTACGAAGCAAACGCAAGAGGAAGACTAAAAAAAGAAGAAATAACACCAGTTGTAGGCGACAGAGTAGAAATACAAATATTAGACGAAGAAAGCAATAAAGCAATAATAGAAGAAATATTACCAAGAACAACATATATAAAAAGACCCAAAATGAGTAATATAACACAACTAATATTAGTAGTCTCAAGCAAAAATCCAAAACCAGATTTGCTATTATTAGACAAACAACTAGCATTTGCAGAATATTTAGGAATAACACCAATAATAGTACTAAATAAAACAGACTTAGACAAAAAACAAGACTTTGAAAAAATAAAAAAAGTTTATGAAAAAATAGGATATAAAGTAATAAAAACAGTTGCAAAGGGAGAAGAAGGAATAGACGATTTAAAAGAAACATTAAAAAATAATATAAATGCATTTTCAGGAAACTCAGGAGTAGGAAAATCAACATTAATAAATGCAATATTTAAAGACAATGTTACACAAGAAGGAGAAATCAGTCAAAAAAATAAAAAGGGAAAAAACACGACCACATCAACTGTAATTTATGAAATAGACAAAAATACATATATAGCAGATACCCCAGGTTTTTCAACATTTGATATATCAGAAATAGAATATAGAGAATTAGATAAATATTTTAAAGAATTCAAACCACTGCTAGAAAACTGTGAATTTGTAGGATGCACTCATATAAAAGAAGAAAACTGTGGCATAAAACAAGCAATAGAGCAAGGAAAAGTAGATACTGGCAGATATGAGAGATTTTGCAAAATATATGAAGAATTAAAAGAAAAAGATAAATATAAATATTAAGGGAGGAAAATATGATAGAAATTTCAACATCAATACTTTCAGTAAAAAAAGGAGAAGAGGCAAAAACATTTTTTACACTAGAAAAAGCAAAAACAGATTATTTCCATATAGATGTTATGGATGGAAAATTTGTAGAAAAAGACACATATCAAAAAATGTTAGAATATGCATCATATATAAAAAGAATATCAAATTTACCATTAGATGTACACTTAATGGTAGAAGACATAGATGAAGCAATAGAGGATTTTTCATCAGTTGAGCCAAATATAATAACATTCCATTATGAAGCTTGCAAAGATAAAGAAGAAGTAATGAAATACATACAAAAGATACAAGATAATAATTGTAAAGTTGGAATAAGTGTAAAGCCAGAAACAAATATAGAAGAAATTTATGAATTCTTGCCATATATTCATATGATTTTGGTTATGACTGTTGAACCAGGGAAAGGTGGCCAAACTCTTTTAACAGATATGGTTGATAAAATAGCAAAATTAAAAAAATACATAGATGATAATAATATTGAAATTGATATAGAAGCAGATGGTGGTATTAATTTAAAAACAGCAGAGGCTGTAAAAAAAGCAGGTGCTAATATACTAGTTTCTGGGACTGCAATTTTAATAGCTAAAGATTATAAAACTATAATTGATGAACTAAGGAAATAGCCAAAGTAGCATGATTAAAATTTTAGAAAAAACGAGAAAGTTAAGGTTTAAAACCATACTTTCTCGTTTTTTATTCTTTTTATTCATTGTTAGTATCTGTGTTTTCTGTAACAACTTCTTCTTTTTTAGATTTTTTAGGAAGTATAGAAGCAACTAATATTCCTAAACCTAAAACTGAAATTATAAATGAAATTAATCCACCAATAAAAGGAATTTTTGTAATAGCCCAAATAACAATTCCAGATACAATTAACATTCCAAAGATGCCAAGATTTTTATTTATTTTTAATTTAGAACATACATAATTATTAGCAGTAATTGTAAATAAAGATTTTGACACAACAATAGCTAAAGTATATAATGCCAATAATAAGAATGAGAAACCGCTAGTCAATTGTAATAATATTAAAATGAAACAAGCTATTGGTACTGCAACTAAAGTAAGCAATCCATAACCTAATATATTTAAAGTTTTCTTTCCTACATATTTATTTGTATTAGCTAAGAATTTAGGTGCTAAAACTAAACATACTAACCAAATTATTAATACAAATGCAAGGAATTTTCCTAAATCTAAAATATAATCAGCTATAATAGAGCGTATTGCTTTTCCTGATGATATTTTTTGGTCAGTATAATTTACATTCCCATTAACAACATTTTCAGGTATTGAAACTTCTGAATTAGAACTATAGTTTAAATTACCATATATAATGCCATTATTATTCTGGTCTGTATTAAAGTTTATAGTTTCACAATCTACAAAAGCATTTCTTCCAACAGCACCATTTACATTTAAAGTATTGCAAGCTACTTTTAAATCTCTATAAACATATCCGCTAGAAATTGTTAAATTTTGTGTCAATGCATAAACATCATATACAACACCTTTTATTTCAACAGTTTCAGCAATAGTAAAAAGATTACTGAATACATAGCCATTCTCATTAATAACTACATTTTTAGCTAAAATAAAAGCGTCTCCACCAATTTGCGAATTAATTGTAACTGTATCAGCACAAACAAAAAGATTTCCGTCTACAATGTAATCAATAGTGATATTATCACCTATAAGATACACATCGCTTTTTTTATAAGAATCTTCCTGAGATTGAGTATTAGAAGTTATATCTTCTATATTTTCTGATATTACATCTGTTTCAGATTCATCTGAAATAGGCATTGTTCCATAATCTTCACTACTTTCATTATCAGCTAAAACAAATGTGGTAGAAAATAGCAAAAATAATACAAGGAAAAATGCAATAATTTTTGTTTTGTTTTTTAACATAACAAATCCTCCTTTTTAATTTTTTATATGTCAAAATCATATATCTTTGATAGAAATTTGTCAATTATTTTTATATAAAATTTTGACAAGAATGTAATTTTAATATATACTATTCAAGATACTACAAGTTTAGTATTTGTAACTGTAAACCACGCAATAATAAAAGGTGGTGAAATTATGAAACATGTTAAAACTATTGGAGGAAAAAAATTAAGTCAGAGTACTAATTATGGCGGATGTGGCGAATGCCAGACATCATGCCAGTCGGCATGTAAGACTTCCTGCACAGTAGGAAATCAGAAGTGCGAAAATCCTAAAAAGTAAATGATGTTTCAGAAAAGGGCATTTGCATATAAAAGTGCAAATGCTCTTTTAAAAATTAATAAAAGTATTGATATTTATTTTTAATAAATATAAAATTAAAAACGATATGAATATTTTATATAAAATGTATATTTTTTAATAAAATGTTAAAAATTTACAAAGGAGGAATTATAATAATGATTAAAGTAAAAAATGAAAAAACAATAGGACAAAAAGGAATAACACTTGTAGCGTTAATAATCACAATCATTTTATTGTTGATTTTAGCGGGAATATCAATATCAGCATTAACAGGAAGTGGATTATTTGGAAAAGCACAAGATGCAAAAGAAAGAACAATAAAGGCTCAATTAAAAGAAGAAATAGAAATGGCAATAC
>OIYO01000498.1_pt1 | contig 31696 bp, 25 predicted proteins | sample 1588191 | NCBI WGS metagenome assembly OIYO01 (sample SAMN03283275) | human gut metagenome | biome: human-associated habitat; material: feces | host: Homo sapiens | place: Peru | collected 2012 | reverse complement strand
CGTCGAAAATCGTCACGTCGCCGTACAATTGTACGGCAGAGGCGATTTTCGGCGGTAGAAAAAGCGAAAACATTAAATTTTAAGCAGGAATCCGTCAGGATTCCGACCCCTTTTCTGTCATAGCGAACACACTAAAGGTCAATAAGCTCAACTCGTTTTCGCTTTTTCGGTCTGCGCTTTTTTAGCATCCCATCAATGATGGAAGAGTCGCATACCGGTAAAGGCTACTGTAATCCCAAGTTTATTTGCGCAGGCAATGACATCTTCATCGCGGATAGACCCGCCGGGCTCTGCGATGTACGAAACGCCGCTTGCGTATGCGCGCTCGATATTATCGCTGAACGGGAAGAACGCATCCGAGCCGAGCGAAACGCCCGAAATGCCGCCTAAGTACTTTCTCTGCTCCTCAGCGGTGAACGGCTCGGGACGGCGGGTGAAGTAGCGCTGCCAGATGCCCTCCGCGCAGACATCCTCTTCATTCTTATTGATATAGCCGTCGATGACGTTGTCGCGCTCGGGTCTGCCGAGCTCGGGACGGAAGGGCAGGTCGAGCACGCGGCCATGTTGACGCAGGAACCATGTATCCGCTTTTCCACCCGCAAGGCGTGTGCAGTGGATACGTGACTGCTGACCCGCACCGACTCCGATTGCCTGACCGTCATATGCGTAGCAGACCGAATTGGACTGCGTGTATTTCAGGGTGATGAGTGAGATGATGAGGTCGCGTACAGCCTCCTCGGGCAGCTCCTTTTTCTCGGAGACGACATTTCCGAGCAGCTCGCGATTGATAAGAAAATTGTTTCTGCCCTGTTCAAAGGTGATGCCGAAAACCTGCTTGCGCTCGATGGGGTCGGGGGTGTAGCTCGGGTCTATCTTGACTATATTGTAGTTTCCGCGGCGCTTGGTGCGCAGTATCTCGAGCGCTTCGGGCTCGTAGCCGGGCGCAATAACGCCGTCCGACACCTCGCGCTTTATCATCAGCGCGGTGGTCTTGTCGCAGACGTCGGAGAGGGCGACCCAGTCGCCGAAGGAGCACATACGGTCGGTGCCGCGTGCGCGCGCATAGGCGCATGCGAGCGGGGAATCGTCAAGCCCTTCGATGTCGTCCGCAAAGCAGGCACGCTTTAGACCCTCGGGCAGCGGAAGTCCGACCGCCGCCGATGTGGGGCTGACGTGCTTGAATGAGGCTGCCGCGGGCAGACCGAGCGCCGCCTTGAGCTCGCTCACGAGCTGCCATGAATTGAATGCGTCGAGAAAGTTTATGTATCCCGGCTTTCCGCCGAGAATCTCAATGGGAAGCTCGCCGCCGTTTTCCATGTAGATGCGCGCGGGCTTCTGATTGGGGTTGCAGCCGTATTTAAGCTCAAATTCCTTCATCCTTCGGTTCCTCTTTCTTTAATATGTTGATGTTGCTCGGCAGACGCGGTGTCTGCCCGAAAACGCCTTTGCCGCTCGGGGCGTAATGTTTGCGGTGAGCGGTGTTTTTACTTGTTTCTGTTTATCAGGCGGACGCTCTTTTCGCCGCTTGTGAGGTCGGTATATCTGACATAGAGCGATATGCGGTTATCCTCATCGAGTGCGTTCCAGATATCATCCGTGAATGCGTCGATACCGTTCGGTATGCGCACGCGCTCGGGCTCGCCCTGAAAGGTCGGGAGCGGATCGCCGTCGGTAACATAGGTGTGGATAAAATGTCCGAGTCCGCGCTTTGCCGGGTATGCATAGGTGTAGCGCGCGCAGTCGCTGCCGTCCTCATCTATGCTCTTGAGTATGCTCATATCGTAGCGATAATCGCCGCCGAGGCAGAGCATTGCGCTGATGCGGGGGGTGAGATTCGGCGCATCCGGTTCAAAGCAGCGCGAGCGGAGCGAACCGGAAAAGTCGAGTCCCTGCTCGAGACCGCTCACTATCGTGTCGGTCTGATCGCCGTTCGTAATTATAAGGTCGCTGCCGTGCTCGCGTACGGCGGCATAGATGATGAGGCTCGGGTCCTCGACCTTTGACGGGTCGAAGGGCTCGGTGAATACCGCGCCGTCCCGCTCCGCAAAGATGCGGTTGCGGCTGTTTGCACTCCTGCCCATGATAAAGTATGCGCCGACGGCATATCTGCCGTCCTCGCTCAGTCCCGCTATTATGCCTCTGCCGACATAGGGATTTCCCTTTATCAGCGTGCCTATATTCTCTGTTTTATATACATTCATCGGTCGTTCTCCCTTATCTTCCTGCATACCGCCTCGGCAGCCTGCGGCAGAATTATCCACTCCGCCTGCTCCATCACGCGGCGCTGCAGCTGCTCGGGTGTGTCGCCGTCGTGCACCTCCACAGCGCGCTGCGCGATTATCTCGCCGCCGTCGGGTATCTCGTTTACGTAATGCACCGTCGCACCGGTTACCTTGACCCCCTTGCGCAGTGCCGCCTCGTGCACCCGCAGCCCGTAAAAGCCTTCTCCGCAGAAGGAGGGGATGAGCGAGGGGTGGACGTTTATTATGCGTCGGTCGTAACGCGCGGTGAATGCGGGTGTGAGTATGCTCATATAGCCGGCGAGGACGATAAGCCCGATGCCGTATTCCTCGAGCAGCTCCGTTATTCTGCGCTCCGCCTCCGCCTGACCGCCGCATTCTTTTTTTGAAACGACGGCGGTCGGAATGCCCGCCTCGCGGGCGCGGGTGAGGGCATATGCGTCGCTGCAGCTCGATATCACGAGCCGTATGCTGCCGCTGCGGATGATGCCGCCGCGCTCCGCGTTTATCAGTGCCCGGAGGTTGGTGCCGCCGCCCGATACGAGCACGGCAATGCCTACCTTGTTTTCAGTGCTGTTATCCATACAGGTTATGCCCGCAGCCGCCTTAGCAGCCGCGCCTCCTCGAATTTTGTCGCCGTACCCGGCGGATGCTTGCTATTGACTGTTCTGCGTCCGGCGGCTGTCTGCAAATTCTGCCGCTCGGCAGGCGAAATACGCCGTCCGCTCAGCGGATGGTTATCTTGTCCTCGCTGCGCTCGATGTGACCTATCACATAGGCATCCTCGCCCTGCTCGCGGAGCAGCGAAAGAGCGCGGTCTGCATCCTGCTCGGCTACGACGATGCTCATTCCCACACCCATATTAAAGGTGTTGAACATATCTCTCTCGGATATGCCGCCCCTCTGCGCGATGAGGTCGAATATCGGCAGCACACGGACGCTTGAGCGGTCGATGACCGCGCCGAGACCGTCCGGAATGCTGCGCGGGATGTTCTCGTAAAAGCCGCCGCCGGTGATGTGCGAGATACCCTTTGCGCGTACCTGCTCGAGCAGCGCGAGAACCGGCTTTACATATATTCTTGTCGGGGTGAGCAACGTCTCGGCTATGCTTCTGCCGCCGAGCTCGGCTGCAGGCGATGAAATATCACCGTGCTCAACGTCGAATACGCGGCGGACGAGCGAAAATCCGTTCGAGTGAACGCCGGAGGAGGGCAGAGCGATGATAACGTCGCCCTCGCACATGGTGCTGTTGTCAACGACCTTTGCACGGTCGACTATGCCGACCGAAAAGCCCGCAAGGTCGTACTCATCCTCGGGATAGAAGCCGGGCATCTCGGCGGTCTCGCCGCCTATCAGCGCAGCGCCCGACTGAACGCAGCCGTCGCACACGCCCTTAACGATATCCGCTATCTTTTCGGGGACGTTCTTGCCGCACGCGATATAATCGAGGAAGAAGAGCGGCTTTGCACCGCAGCAGATGATATCGTTTACGCACATTGCAACGCAGTCGATACCTACCGTGTCGTGCTTGTCCGCAAGAAAGGCGAGCTTGAGCTTGGTGCCGACTCCGTCGGTGCCGCTGACGAGCACGGGACGCTCCATTCCGCGCGTATCGAGCTCGAACAGACCGCCGAAGCCGCCTATATCCGAGCCGACTCCCGCCGTCATGGTTCGCGCTATATGCGCTTTCATCAGTTCGACTGCCTTGTAGCCGGCGGTGATGTCGACCCCCGCCGCTGCGTATGCCTCGGATCTTGATGCTTCCATTACTGTTTCTCCTTATCGCTGTTTCCTTTTTGCAGCTTTTCCTCAAAGCGGCTCTTCTCGGTGTGCTGCGGTAACTCGGTGGGATAGTTGCCGTCAAAGCAGGCGGTGCAGTAGCCGTCGCAGCCGTCGCCGCAGGCTATCTGACGGACGTTTTCGACGCTCAGGTAGCCGAGTGTGTCTGCGCCTATCATGGCTGCCGTCTCTTCGACGGTATGGTGGCAGGCTATCAGATTTTCTTTGGAGTCAATGTCGGTGCCGTAGTAGCAGGGGCTGACAAACGGCGGCGCGGAAACGCGCATATGTATCTCGGTCGCGCCCGCTTCGCGCAGCAGATGGACAATCCTCGCGCTTGTCGTGCCTCGGACTATCGAGTCGTCTATCAGCACTACGCGCTTGCCGCGTACGGTGCGCTCGATGGGGTTGAGCTTGATGCGTACAAGGTCGCTGCGGTTCGACTGCCCGGGGGAAATAAAGGTTCTGCCGATGTACTTGTTCTTGATAAGACCGATATCGTACGGGATGCCAGACTGCTGTGAGTAGCCGATGGCGGCATCAAGTCCCGAATCGGGCACGCCGACTACGACATCCGCCTGAACGGGATGCTGGAGCGCGAGAAATGCGCCCGCACGGCGTCTCGCCTCATGAACGCTGCACCCGTCTATCATCGAATCGGGACGCGCGAAATATACGTACTCGAATACGCAGATGCGCTTCGGCGCGGTGTCGCAGAGGTCGGTTATATGCTTTATCCCGTCCTCGCCGAAAACGATTATCTCGCCGGGGCGAACATCCGCCTCAAAGGTCGCGCCGACCGCGTCGAGCGCGCAGGTCTCCGATGCGACAACATAGCTTCCGTCGGGCAGTCTGCCGTAGCAGAGCGGGCGGAAGCCGTGAGCATCGCGCGCCGCGATGAGCTTTGTAGGTGACATTACGACGAGCGAGTACGCGCCCTTGATGCGCTCCATCGCGCGGCGCACAGCCATCTCAATTGAAGGAGCCTTTATGCGCTCCTCGGTTATGATGTAAGAAATGACCTCGGTATCGGAGGTGGTGTGGAATATCGAGCCCTTCAGCTCAAGTGCTTCTCGCAGCTCGTATGAGTTTGTGAGGTTTCCGTTGTGCGCGACTGCCATCCTGCCCTTGATGTGGTTGACTATGATGGGCTGTGCGTTGCTGCGGTCGTTCGAGCCCGTCGTGCCGTAGCGGACGTGTCCGAGAGCGATGCTGCCCTCGCCGAGCGAGGCGAGTCTGCTCTTGCCGAAAACATCGTTTACAAGCCCGAGATCCTTGTAGCTCTCGAAAATTCCGCAGTTATTCACCGCTATCCCGCAGGACTCCTGACCGCGGTGCTGCAGTGCGTACAGACCGTAGTATACGTCGCTCGCTATTCCGTCGCGGACGGTCGGCGAGTAGATGCCGAAAACTCCGCATTCTTCGTGTAAGCCTGACATTTTTACTCTCCCAAAACTCTGTGCATCATTTCCTTGTAGGCCTCTTCAACTCCGCCCATGTCGCGGCGGAAGCGGTCCTTGTCGAGCTTTTCGTTCGTCTTTGCATCCCAGAAGCGGCAGGTGTCGGGCGATATCTCGTCCGCGAGCACTATCTCGCCGCTCGGCAGTCTGCCGAACTCGAGCTTGAAGTCAACGAGGCGGACGCCGAGACCGAGGAAATACTCGCAGAGCACCGAATTTACGGTGAAAGCATAGCGCTTGATTGTCTCTATCTCGCCCTTGGTCGCGAGACCGAGCGCAAGCGCGTGATAGCTGTTGATGAGCGGGTCGTGCAGCTCGTCGTTCTTATAGGAGAACTCGATGGTCGGCTCGTCGAAAACGATGCCCTCCTCAACGCCGTAGCGCTTTGCAAAGGAGCCTGCCGAAATATTGCGGATTATTACCTCGAGCGGCACTATCGAGACGCGCTTTACTACCGTCTCGCGGTCACTGAGCTCCTGGACAAGGTGGGTGGGAACGCCCTTCTTCTCGAGCAGGGTCATAAGGTAGTTGGACATGCGGTTGTTTATCGCACCCTTGCCCTCGATGGTGCCCTTCTTCAGTCCGTCGAGTGCGGTCGCGTCGTCCTTGTAGGAGACTATAACCTCGTCTGCCTTGTCGGTCGCGTATACGCGCTTTGCCTTGCCCTCATAGATAAGCTCTCTCTTTTCCATCGCTGTTTCTCCTTTTTTGTATGTGATTTATGACCTGTTTTTGTGATTTTTCGATCGTTTTGCTCCGCCGCGCGGTATCCGCCGCATGCGCTGTCGAATGCCGTCGGCATGTGTACAGCCGCAGAATTTTATCAGCCGAGCCGTGCCGAGATATCCGAATCCTTCTGAAGGACCGCTTCAGCCTCGCGCCTCCGTCTCTCACGCAGCTTTTCGGCAAGCTCCGGCTCGCCGAGTGCAAGCATCTGCGCCGAGAGCAAAGCGGCATTGACTCCCCCGTTTATCGCGACCGTTGCCACCGGGATACCGGAGGGCATCTGTACCGTCGACAGGAGAGCGTCAATGCCGTCGAGTGTATTCGATTTGCAGGGTATGCCTATCACGGGCAGAGTAGTTCCCGCGGCGAGCGAGCCTGCGAGATGTGCTGCCATTCCCGCTATCGCGATAATAACGCCGAAGCCGCGCTCCTCCGCTCTGCGGGCAAACTCTGCCGCCATAGCGGGTGTTCTGTGCGCGGAATACACGTGTACCTCGTAGGGTATGCCGAGCTCGAGCAGAACGCCTACGGCTTTTTCCGCGATAGGCAGATCGCTGTCGCTTCCCATAACGATTCCGACTTTTTTCATCCGTAATACCTCCATATAAAAACAGATAAGGGCACAGTTAAGCCATAGAGATACTTAACTGCGCCCAGACGGTCGGCTGACGGGACTATCGCCCCGTAAATGACAGTCCCCTGTTCCCTTGCAGTACTCTGCAATAATTTCCGTCAGTCGCAGGAGACCCTTAAGCTACCCTTATTGTAGCATTCCGAGGCGGCTGTGTCAAGCCGACAGAGCAAATTAATTCGTATCATTTCCGTTAAGTTATTAAATGGAAAACAATTTTTGACAAAAATCGGCACACGGCATGGCTGTAAAAATATCTCGGAATTTTTGCCGCAGGGCGATTTTTTAAGCTCCGTCTAAGGTCTGCGGTTTATAATGCGGTCGGAGAGGAGGAGATACGATGGAGACAAAATACCGCCATGAGGTAAAGCATGTCATAGACCGCTTCGAGGCGGCAGAGCTGCGTCCGCGTCTGAGGGCGGTGATGCACAGTGACAGTCACGCCCGGAATGGGGTGTATTTTATACGCAGTTTGTATTTTGACGACGGATCGGACAGCGCGCTGAGGGAGAAGCTCGACGGTGTCAGCCGGCGGGAAAAGTTTCGCATCCGCTTTTATAACGGCGACCTGTCGTTTATCATGCTTGAAAAAAAGTGCAAGCTCGGCGGGCTGTGCGCCAAGGAGCAGGCGAGGCTGTCGCTCGAGGAGGCTCGCGCCGCCGCCGAGGGAGACCTTGATATCCTTGCGCTGTCAGCCCAGCCGCTCGTACGCGAGCTGCGGGCAAAGATGCAGTGTCGCGGACTGCGTGCAAAGACGGTTGTCGACTATATGCGGGAGCCGTTTATATATGTACCGGGAAACGTCCGAGTAACGCTTGACGGCAATATTCGTACAGCACTGCGCCGCATCGACGCTTTTTCGCCCGAACTTGTAACCGTACCGGCGGGTGAGGATGTGATCGTGCTTGAGGTAAAGTGGGATGAATATCTGCCCTCGGTGATACGCGACATAATACAGCTGCCCGCAGAGCGCAGCTGCGCGTTTTCAAAGTATGCGGCATGCCGCATATATTGCTGATGTGCCGGTGCCGTCGCAGTACTGTTGCGGTGCCGAGCCGCTTATAACAAAAGAAACAGAGGTATTAAACTATGACATTCAGTGATATCTTCAAATCGAGCTTTCTCGAGAACGTAACGAGCGTCAGCCTGCTCGATATGGCGCTTGCGCTCCTGCTGTCGTTTGCGGTGGGATTGTTTATCTTTTTTATTTATAAAAAGACCTATGCCGGCGTGATGTATTCGTCGAGCTTCGGCGTGACGCTCGTTGCGCTGACGATGATATCGACCCTTGTCATTCTCGCCGTGACCTCGAATGTGGTGCTTTCGCTCGGAATGGTCGGCGCACTCTCGATCGTCCGTTTTCGCTCCGCGATCAAGGAGCCGCTCGACATCGCATTTCTATTCTGGTCGATAGCTGCGGGCATCGTTCTTGCCGCGGGAATGATACCGCTTGCGGTATTCGGCAGCGTCATAATAGGCATTGTGCTGCTGATATTCGCGAATCGCCGCTCGCATGTTCAGCCGTATATCGTAGTGCTCCGCTGCGGTGGCGGCGATTCGGAGCGTGCCGCGCTCGAGCTGCTCGGAAAGTGCGCTAAGCGCTGCGTCGTCAAGAGCAAAACGGTGCAGAGGGGGCTTGTCGAGCTGAATGCCGAGATAAGGCTCGCCTCGGATAATACCGACTTTATAAACGAGCTTGCGGCGCTCGACGGAGTGGAGAGCGCCGTGCTCGTCAGCTACAACGGCGATTATATGGGCTGAGGCGGGCTATGTCAACGCACAGGAACATTGACAGGATATGCCTTGCCGTTATCGCTGCCGCACTGGTCATTACGGTGCTGTTTATGAACGGAGAGAATCTCGGCATCACCGTACTGCACGACGGAGATACCGAGGCGAATTCCGACTCGCAGTACTTTACGGACAATGACCTCGACGGCAGTTGGAGCACCGACGGCGTGACAACGGCGGTGCTTGACGGCGACTGCGGAAGCGTATCGGGCAGCGGCGCGTACATGCTCGGCGGCGATCTGATTATCACCTCGGCGGGACGCTATGTCGTCAGCGGAACGCTTGATGACGGCAGCATAAGGGTCGATGCGGCTGACAACGCCAAGGTGTGGATAATGCTGAGCGGCGTGTCGCTCAGCTGCTCCGACGATGCGGCTATATACGTTGCAGGCGCTGACAAGGTGTTTCTCACCCTTGCCGATGGCAGCGAGAACACGGTCGAGAGCGGCGCGGAATACAGTGCCGAGGCTCTTGCCGATAAGCACGACGGAGCTATCTTTTCGCACGACGATCTCACCATAAACGGCAGCGGCTCGCTGACAGTTACTGCCGGCTATAAGCACGGCATAGCGGCAAACGACGATCTTGTCATAACCGGAGGCAGCATCACGGTGAGCGCCCCGACCGACGCGATACATGCGGGCGACAGGCTCTGCATGCGGGAGGCGGTGCTCACGCTTGAAGCGGGCGACGACGGCATGAGCGTAGGCAGCGAGAACGGCGAGCTGTATATCGAGTCGGGCAGCATCGGAATAAGCGCGGAGGATGACGGAATACATACCGTCGGTGGTATAACACTGCTCGCCGGGGCGTTTGATATCTATGCGGGCGACGACGGTATCCATTCGGACAGCTCGATATCGCTCGCAGACGGTGCGGTGCTGAGCATCAGCCGCTGCTACGAGGGTATCGAGGCACCGGCGATCGACATAACCGGCGGAGATATCACCGTGTACAGTACCGACGACGGCATAAACGCCTGCGGTGGTTCGTCTGCGGGCGGTTTCGGCGGTGCAGGTGATTTCGGCGGTGCAGGTGATTTCGGTGGTGCCGATAATTTCGGCGGCGACGGCTCAGACCGCTTCGGAGGCAATATGCCGGGCGGCAAAACCGATGGTGGAGACGTGTCCGACTCTGCCGCACTGCCCGCTTCTGCCGTAACGACGGATTCCGCAGAGTCGGGCGGTTCTTCCGATACTCTTGCCCCGACCGACTCCGGTGATGTCCGCAGCTCTGTCGGGCATAACGGACCGCCAGATATTTCCGATGCGTCCGAGACCTCCGATATTGTCGGCGCCGACGGATCATCCGAGACTGCCGAAACGGCTGACGATGCATTGCCATACGTGCATATCAGCGGCGGCAGGATAGTGATAATCAATTCGGAGGGCAGCGATGCCGACGGCATAGATTCAAACGGAGATATCCTGATAGACGGCGGCGAGGTCTACATCAGTCTGAGCGGCAGCGGCAACAATACCGCGCTCGATTACGGAAGCGAGAACGGCGGTGTCTGCCGTATCGACGGCGGCATCCTCGTCGCCTGCGGCAGCTCCTCTATGCTCGAGGAGGTCGACTCCTCCTCGGCGCAGGTGTCCGTAACCTATGTCATAGCTTCGCTGACGGAGGACGGCTGCACGGTCTCATTGACCGACTCTGACGGCACGATCCTGCTCACGTATGAGGTGCCGCTCGGCTTTACCGCCGTCACGGTCAGCTGCCCGGGACTCTCGGTCGGCGACAGCTGTACACTTGCGATAGGTGACAGTTCCGAGCTGCTGACGCTGAGTGAAACGGCGGGCAGCTACGGCTCCGGAGGTACGGGGACGGGCGGCTTCGGAGGCTCGCCGGGCGGTGGCTTTGATGCTCGGTCCCGCTCCGATTTCGATCCGTCCGGCGAATCGGGAGGCGGCTCGGACGGCAGACCGACACCTCCAGATGCTTCATCCTTCCCGAATGGCTCGGACTCGTCGGACTCATCGGAAACGTCCGAGTCCTCGAAAATGCCCGAGCTCTCCGATTTTCCGAATTCCTCAGGCTTTTCCGATAAGAGCGGGAGCTTTACACCGCCGGAGCGCCCGGACGGAGCAGACGGCGGAATGCCGACTATGCCGAACTCGGACGGAAACGACGGAATGCCAGAGTCTCCGGGCGGCAGCGGCGATATGCCGACACCGCCTGACGGCAGTACCGAAAGCGATAATACAGAGAATGAAGATGCCGACGGTGCAGAGACCGGAACGACCGACGGCGGCTTTAGCACGGAGGCGGCGCTGCTCATCGGCAGTATTGTATTGCTTGCCGTCGGACTTGCGATAGCATTCTTCTACCGTAAGAGGGGCTGAATAATGAGGCAGACGGGCGGCGGATTGCCGTTTCCGTCTGCTTTGTCGTTCGCGAGCTGCTCGCATGGCACAAATGTCGGCGCATTTTGGGCATAGCCGACGGAGGCTCATTATCCCGGCACGGCAGAAGAATACGGCATCGGCGGAGCACCGATCCTGCACATATGAATGCAGAAGATGAAAGAATCTGTATATTTATGGTGACAACCGACGGCAAGCATGTTATAATAGTGGTGAATAAAAAAGGCATAAAACAGTGGGGAGGCGATTGATTTGCGTATCCTTGTGGTGGAGGATGAACGCTCGCTGGCACGGGCAATAGTAAAAATACTCGAAAAGGGTTATTATTCGGCGGATTCCGTCGGCAACGGAGCCGATGCACTCGAATATCTCGACTGCGGAAATTACGATGCTGTTATTCTCGATGTTATGATGCCGGTTATGGACGGCATAACCGCGCTGAAGAAGATACGCGAGCGCGGAAACGGCATTCCTGTGCTGGTACTGACCGCAAAGTCCGAGGTGGACGATAAGGTGCGCGGTCTCGACAGCGGCGCGGATTATTATCTGACCAAGCCGTTTGATGCCAAGGAGCTGCTTGCGGCGATCCGTGCCATAACCCGACCGTCGGTCGGTGCGGGCGCAAGACTGACGCTCGGCAACCTCACACTCGACCGCACGACCTACGAGCTTTCCGCTCCGGGCGGGAGCTTCCGGCTGACCGGTAAGGAGTTTCAGGTGATGGAGCTGCTCATGTCCGACCCGAGCCGCGTTCATCGGCAGGAGAGGATATTCGGCCGCGTGTGGGGACTCGACAGCGATTCCGAGATCAATGTGGTCTGGGTGTACATGTCTTATCTGAGAAAGAAGCTCGCAGCGCTCGGAGCGAATGTTACCATACGCCTGAATCGCGGCGTAGGGTATGTGATAGAGGTGGACGATCGGAATGATAAAAAGGATTAAGCTGCGCTTTCTCATCCTCGCTACCGTCTCGCTGCTTGTGCTGCTCGGCATTATCGTGGCGGGAATGAATCTGATGAACTATCGCTCGGTCGTGCGCGAGTCGAATGCCGTGCTGTCGGTGCTTGCCGGGAACGGCGGCAGCTTTCCCGAGCTGTCAGATACCGATAACACACCGGACGGCGAGCTGTCGGCGCACGGCTCCGATGAGGAGAATGCTCCGCCCGACGGTATCAAGCCTCCGCAGGCGAGCACTGACCCGGGCAAAAGTCACGGTGTACATCTTCCGCCCGGAATGTCGCCAGAGATACCGTTTGAGTCGCGCTATTTCTCTGTCACTCTCGACTCCTCCGGCAGCATTATCTCGACCGATGTCAGCCGCATTGCATCGGTGAGCGAGGAGGACGCTGCGGGATATGTACAGCAGGTCCGTGCGGACAGAGAGCGCGGCTTTGTCGGCAGCTTTCGCTATGCGCGCAGCGCGGACGCGGACGGAGAACGCATAGTGTTTCTCGATTGCGGCAGGCGGCTCGATTCCTTTCGCAGCTTTATGTACGCGAGCATAATAATGTCGGCGGCGGGGCTTGCCGTTGTCTTTGTCATTATGTTTATTCTGTCAGGCAGGATAATCCGTCCTATTGCCGAGAGCTATGCCAAGCAGAGGCAGTTTATAACCGATGCCGGGCATGAGATAAAAACTCCGCTCACCGTTATCGCCGCAAATGTCGACCTGCTCGCCTCCGAGATAGGCGAAAACGAATGCCTTGATGATATATCCGAGCAGACGCGGCGGCTGCGCAGCCTGACAGACGAGCTTGTCACGCTGTCGCGTATGGAGGAATCCGAGCGAGTCGGCACAAGGGTGGAGTTCCCGATATCCGAGCTGGTCACGGAGGCTGCATCGCCGTTTCGCTCGGTGGCGGCGGGGCAGGGCAAGGAGCTGCGACTCGATATTCAGCCGATGCTCACGCTTTGCGGCGACGGCGAGGCGGTGCGCCGCCTTGTCGGAATTTTGCTTGAAAATGCGCTCAAGTATTCGCCCGAGGGCAGCACCGTATCGCTCGGACTTGCGCGTCAGGGCAGGCAGGCGGTGCTGACGGTTGAAAATCGTTCCGTGCTGCCGATAGACCGGTCACAGCTCGATAGGGTATTCGACCGCTTTTACCGTACCGACGCATCGCGCAATTCGGAGACCGGCGGGCACGGTATAGGGCTGTCGATAGCCAAGGCGATAGCGGTATTGCACGGCGGCAGGATACGCGCCTCGAGCGAGGACGGAAGCAGCTTTCGCATAACCGTCTCGCTGCCGATGTAACAGCGGACTTTACCTCGATTTTACAAAACGCCGCTATGAGAGCTTACATAAACGGTGTATAATAAAGGTGTGTAAGAAAGGAAGGTATCGCAGATGATCTACTGTGTTGAGGACGATAACGGCATTCGCGACCTGATGACATATACATTGGCGGTATCAGGCTATGAGGCAAAGGGCTTTCCCGACTCCGCCGGGCTGTGGGAGGCGCTGCACACGGTACGTCCCGAGCTTATCATGCTCGATATTATGCTCCCCGGCGAGGACGGGATAACCATCCTGAAAAAGCTGCGCGAGAACTCCGCTACCGCAGATATACCCGTAATAATGGCGACGGCAAAGGGGACCGAGTATGACAAGGTGATAGGACTCGATCTCGGCGCTGACGATTATCTTGCAAAGCCCTTCGGCATGATGGAGATGGTCTCCCGCGTCCGTGCCGTGCTGCGCCGCAGCGCTCCGCACAGCAGCGGTGTTCTTACCGTCGGACCGATAGCACTTGATGTTGTGCGTCATCGCGTTACGGTCGGCGGCAATGAGGTAACGCTGACGCTCAAGGAGTTTGAGCTGCTGCGGCTCTTTGCGGAAAATAAGGGTGTTGTATTTACCCGCGACCAGCTGCTCGCGCACATATGGGGTGTTGACTACATCGGCGAGACGCGTACGGTGGATGTGCATATCGGAACGCTGCGCACAAAGCTCGGCGATGCCGGAGAGCTTATTGAAACGGTGCGCGGCGTCGGGTACAGAATGGAGGAGAGGTAATGACGAGCCGCATTTTCCGTTCGATAAGCTCGGTCGCGATAGCGGTATTTCTCGCTTCGCTCGTGCTGATAATGGGTGTGCTGTACGATTATTTTTCGGGTACACAGATGACACGGCTGCGCTCGGAGACCGAGCTTGTGGCAGATGCCGTTGAGATATCCGGTGCCGATTATCTCCGTTCGCTCGATGCTACCGACGACGATCTGCGAATAACGTGGATACAGCCGGACGGCAGCGTGACCTACGATAACAAGGCAGATACCAATGGAATGGAGAACCATCTCGAGCGCGAGGAGATAAAGGCTGCGCTCGAGAGCGGCGAGGGCGAGAGCTCGCGCTATTCTACAACGCTCACCGAGCGTCAGCTATACTGCGCGCGCCGCCTCGGAGACGGCTCGGTGCTCCGCCTGTCCGCATCGCATCTCAGCTGGTGGGTGCTTATTCTGTCTATGATATCGCCGATACTCACGGTATTCGGCATTGCGCTTGCGCTCTCGCTGCTGCTTGCATATCGGCTGTCCCGCCGCATCGTGCGTCCGCTCAACGAGCTTGACCTTGAGCATCCCGAGCCTGGCAGCTATTACGAGGAGCTTTCTCCGCTCGTCGACCGCATTATCGGTCAGAAGAATCAGCTGCGCATACAAAAGGCGGAGCTTGACCGAAAGACAAAGGAATTCGATACCGCGACCCGCAATATGAGCGAGGGTATAGTCCTGCTCAGCGATAGCGGCGCCGTACTCAGTATCAACGACTCGGCGCTTCGTCTGCTCGGCATCAGCAGCTATTGCATAGGCAAGGACCTGCTGCTCTTCAGCGACAGTGGGGAGCTGCGCGAGCTGATAGCGACCGCGCAGAACGGCGGACACTGTGAGCGCATAATCGAACTTGACGGCGGCAGCTATCAGCTGTGCGCAAGCCCGATAATGTCGGGCAGCACGGTCTCGGGCATAGCGCTCATTATATTCGATATCACCGAAAAGGAGAGGGCGGAGCAGACGCGGCGCGAGTTTACCGCCAATGTTTCGCACGAGCTGAAAACACCGCTCCAGAACATATCCGGCTGTGCCGAGCTGCTCTCGAGCGGAATGGTGAAGCCGGAGGACGTGCCGCGCTTCTCCGAGCGCATCAGCGCGGAGTCCCGGCGGATGATAGCGCTTGTCGAGGATATAATCAAGCTCTCGCATCTCGACGAAGGCGCGGGTGATATGCAGTGGCAGAATGCCGATCTCGGCGAGCTTGCCGCAGCTGCGGTGCGTACGATAGAGCCTGCGGCTGAGCGCGCGGGCGTAACGCTCGAGTCGAATATGAGCGGGCTGCAGACACGGACGGTGTATACCGTGCCTCCGCTCGTTTCTGCGGTGCTGTACAATCTGCTTGACAATGCCGTAAAGTACAATCATCCCGGCGGTACGGTCAGGCTTACGCTGCGCGACGATGGGGACGGTACGGTGCTCTCGGTCGCCGATACCGGGATCGGAATTCCTCCCGAGGCGCGCGAGAGGGTGTTTGAACGCTTCTACCGCGTGGATAAGAGCCGCTCAAAGGAGGTCGGAGGCACCGGTCTCGGTCTCTCAATAGTTAAGCACGCAGCAGCCGTTCTCGGCGCTGCCGTCTCGCTTGAGAGTACACTTGGGGAGGGGACGACCGTTACCGTGCGTCTGCCGCATCACACTCCCCCTCAGGCAGAACAGGGCTGAGCCGAGCCTTCGGATAATGCCGACCGCCGATATAGACGGTATATACAAGAGTTATAAAAAGAAATCGAAAAAAACGGGCTGTGCAGGTGAAATATCTTCACCCGTACAGCCCGTTTTGCTGTCCCTTTGATTGCCTTTCGCCGCTTGAAAACGGCTCGGAGAGGCAAGGGGGTAGCAGCCCGGAGTACTTATATTTTTTCGATAGTAATAGCTATCGGATCGACCGATACTACATCCTTCTGTTCTGACGTTGCTTATGCCGTTTACGTTTATGTATGAAGCATACTAAACCGACGAAATCAACAAATGCAGCATTTTTCAATCAATAAAAACAGCTATCTCTATGATGTCGCTGCCGTCTGCAAGATCCTTGATCTCTGCGCCTTCGTCAGCCTTAGTTTCGGGTTTATTCTTTAGATCAGCTTCGATATAGTAGCAGAATTTGACAAGCGGACGTCCGTCGTATTCAAGATATTCCGTTCTTTCTATTCTGCTTGTCTTAAGAATATAACCGGCATTGTCGAGTATCTCGGCGAGCTTTTCGTTTGCGACCTTGAATGCATCGGAAACTATTGCCTTGTCAAAGGCTTCGCCTGCCGCTTTGCAATATGAGGGTGAAAGTGTAAGGTTTGTTATTATTCCGTCGGCGGACAGACTGAAGCCGAATCTGCCGAAGGTAAGACCGTTGCTGTCGCAGTGCTCGGTAACGGTTATAATAGCGTTATCTGCGTTTATACGGCTGATATCGTAATTATTGTAGCCGCTTATATCATAAGAGGATTCAAACAAATTCTTAATTGCCGCTTTTATATCATCATCTTCAAACCTTTCGATGGATACCGGAATAGGCAATGAGACCCGGCTGACGGCTTGAGTCTTTCTGTCAACATATATCAGATCGCCTCCCTCTCTGTTCTTGATTCTATCAAACGCCGCTTTATCAAATCTGCGCTTTGTAAGCTCATCCTTGTTGGCTTCAAAGAATGCATCCATATCCTCGACGCGGTATATGTCATAGCCGTACTCGCTGTGCTTATCTGTCACAGATCGGTCGTACTTGACCTTTACGGTCAGACCGTATACCTTCAGCTCCGATACATTCTCGAGCTCCTTGTCGGTGAAATCCTCACAATCTCCTCTCAGATAGAACTTACAGTCGGATCCGACGGTCATATTGCCGTACAGCGATTGCTCCGAGCGTGTCTGTTCTGCGGTGAATCTTGTCGGCTCGTAGTTGGCTATGAATTTCATCAGGTTGACAATGTCCTTTACGTCGACATCGCCGTCCTGATTGACATCATATCTTTGAGCGACCGTTCCAAGCGCTCCGGAGACAACCGCTCCGAGAGCGATAGCTGCACCTGCGACAGCACCGACTGCGGTGTAAATCATTTTTTTCATGGAAATTTTCACTCCTTGAAGTATTTTATTATCTGCTGACGGACGGTGTCTCCAACCAGCAAGATGGCAATATAATTTCTCTGCATACCCTATTGTCGGCGACGGCTGCTATGCTTGCAGTGTATGTATTCTGCGTAGAATAGAGGATTGACAGCCGAAAACCGCACAACAATGCGGGATGCCAACGGCAATTCTGAATGGGAAATATTTACATGTATTGCTTGCCCCGTATGTATAGACCGCCTTGCTTCCGGGAATATGTATATCAAATCATAATGCTTGAAAAACAGGCAAAAACAAGCGCAAATTAACGGGCAGTGTATAAATCAACAAATCAGAAAAACATCAATACAACGGAAATATCGGCGATTATGCCAATCAATACCATGTGTAATCATATGCTCAAAGAATGTATCTGTGATGACGGAAGTATTAACAAATGGTAAAATACGAGCTAAATGCATAGAAATGATTCAGCAAAAACTACAATACAATGTATTATTTGCTATAATTCGACAGATTACGACGAATAACGGTTGACATCGGTCGCGACATAGCATGCTTGTATCAACACTTTGACGGGAAAACTTTGCCGTATGATTAACAGAATGCGAGCGGATGTTCACTTAAAAACAGCAATTAAGGAAATTTATAAATAATATATTAATATATCGGCGCGGCATGTGATAACCATCAAAGAATCAACAATGACGACAAGCCATAATATAGTGTCAAAAGAAAACCTCCCGCAACGAAATCAAATTTCGTTGTAGGAGGTTAATTTGCAGCTTTGGTATAGGTCGGAATAAAATCCGGTGTCAATCGTGTCGAATTCTTATATTTCGCCGGACAGAACATCGAGATAGAGCTGCTCCATTCGCCTGCCGAAGGTCTCGGCACCGAAGCCCTCTGCATTTTCGAGCGAATGAAGCTGCATATTATGTGCAAGCTCGCGATCGTCGAGTATGTGCATGACCCCACGTACAAATTCTGTCTCGGTCTCGTACTGATAGCCGTTTTTCCCGTTGTCTAAAACGCCGACGAGGCAATCGTCGCGGCGGCAGACGAGCGGCAGCCCGCTCGACAGCGCCTCAACGTAGGTCAGCCCCTGCGATTCGCTTGTTGATGCACAGACGAAGATATCTCCGGTCTGATAGTATTTGTAGACCTCGTAGCGGTCTATCATTCCCGCAAATACGACGTTTTTCTCCACGCCCGCCTCGCGCACATGCTTTTCAAGCTCAGAGCGGTGCGGACCGTCTCCGACTATCAGCAGCTTTACCTCGGGATCGGCGCGCAGCAGCGCCGGCATATATGATACTATCTCGTCGAGGTTCTTTTCCGCAGCGAGACGGCAGACCGAAACGAGTGTTTTTCCGGGAGTAAGACCGTATTTTGCGAGCAGCTGCTCTTTCTCTTCATGGCTGATGCGTCGGGAGAAGCGATCGAGCTCAATACCTGTCGGAATGACCGTTATCGGGCAGCTGACCTTGTAGCCCTGCTCGGTTTTGCGGAGCTTGTCAGACGGAACGACAAGCGCGTTTGCGGGGTTATAATAGCGGTTGCTGAGCCGACGGATAATGTATTTTCCTATCCGCTTGCTCGGGCAGAAATAGCCGATATAATCCTCATATACAGTATGGCAGGTGACGACGAACGGTATGCCGAGCTCGCGTATCACTCTCGTTGCGAGCTTGCGGGTGGAGAACTCGGTCTGAACGTGAACTATATCGGGCTTCCATGTGATTATTTTATTGATGAGAGGACCTTTTCTGCGCAGGCTCATACGTGCGTCCGGGTATACCGGAACGTGAAATGAAGAGATGAAAAAATCTCCGTTTTTCTCAAATGAGCGGTAGGTCGGCGAAAGCGCGAGTATGCGCACCTCGTGACCGAGTCTGCGCAGCTCGTCGCGCAGCAGAACGACCGAACTCGTCACACCGCTGACCTGGTATTCGTATTGATCTGTCGAGATAAGTATCTTCATAGCGTATCCGTCCGTTTTTATCGGTATAGGTATTGCTGTTCAACTAAACAGTATACCCCGCAAAGATTAACATTCCTTTTACCTGCGGTAAAATTTTGCAAAAATCGGTGTAAGATCACCGCAGACGGCATTTATATCTCGTAGTCGAAGCAGCTGCGAACGGCGGTGAACGGACGAACATATGTGTTCGCTGCCGCAACATGCGCGGGATGAACAGAGTAGCCGCGCAGCGCCTCTGGCGTTGTAAAGGTCGTGTCGAGCATCATGTCGACATTCGACGACGGGAGCGATTCGATGTTTACCGTAACGGCGCTCAGCCCCTCTATCTTGCCGAGCAGTCCCTCGAGCGCCTGCTTTGCCTCTGCCTTGACCTTCTGCTTTTCCTCTGCGGTAAGATCCTCTCTGAGCTTCCAGAGTATTATGTGCTTTGTCATGATTTTTCTCCTTTGATTACTTATAAAAATATATCTATCAAACTTGCCGAAATTAAATTATTTGATTTTCTGTCAGAATTGACACTACTTTGTCATACTTTTTGTTCCTATAAGATATTTCTATCAGTTTAATATTATGAGAATCTGCGTAAGCTCTCTTTTTTTTGTCGTTTTCGAGTTGCCTATAAAAGGCTCGTTTTCCACCAAATTCTCTAACAGGTTTATAGTGCTGTTCTCCTTGACACTCTAGAAAAGCATATAATTCACCATCATTATAAATTGCAAAATCAAAACGTAACGGCGTTTTGTTATCTACACCATATAGACCATCAACAGACACTTCAACTCTATATTCGACCGCATTTTTTATCAAAATATCATTAACAATCCATTGAAAAGAAGATATCTCGTGGCACTTACAATACAATTCACTCCAATATCCATCATATGCCCGATAACCGTAGTCTGTCGGTGGATAAATACCAAACTCATCGCATTTAACCAGTCGTTCTTGATTGCACAAATAGCATCTACAACGATATTCTTTATACACAATAATATCATGATATTTGTCGCGGTTTTTATATCGAATAGGTTCTCCCTCAAGCGCCTCATTTACGCACTCGAGTACTTCATAAGACTCATAAGTCAAACCAACGTAATCGATATTATAATTTTTTGCAAAGCGACGCGGCGTGGCAGCTATAATTTTTGCATCTTTTTCTGCCAGTTTTTTCAGTTCTCTTTTTCTGTATTTATTCCAAGAATCACAATACTTGCCGTTGGGAACACACTCGTCTTTGTTATCTACAAACTGAACAGACTCATCGTTTTCGTACTTCTTCTGTTTACGATAAGTCGCGATATTAGCTGCTGTAGAATACGTAAAACGTTTAGTAATATACATCGGCCTGAAACAATAATTCGGTTGATTTATTAAAGTCTCTTTAGAATAATACCGTATCTTCCCGCACTTACTACACTTACACTTATAGCGAGAAGTTTTTTCTTGCATGTTACCATTGATACTCTGGTACTCCTCACCAGTATCCAGAACCAATAAACATCCATACTTCTCTCCAACAGTAATATTTTCCGATTGATTTACGGTTACCTCATTGTCCAAAAAATAATCACCCTCTCTACCATTGTTACAACACTAAATTTATATATTTTTTCACAAAGTAAAGTGAACAGTGTCACATGCACCAAAAAGCAATTACTGCTAAGGACTAAATATCTTGCAACAGACAAGGCACACTATTCTTATCCATTATCCTTTTTCAAAGCAGCGATGCACTCCACATGCCCCGTGCAGGGGAACATATCTATCGGTGTCAGCTCGCCGCAGACGGTGATGCCGCGCTCACTCAGCATTGCGAGGTCACGTGCGAGGGTCTGCGGGTTGCAGGACATATAGACGAGCGAGCGGGCGTATGCGGCGAGCTCTGCGAGGCGGTCGATCAGCTCCGGCGAGCAGCCCGCGCGCGGCGGGTCTATGATGATAACATCGTACTGCCCCGGCTCGGCGTCGCCTGCGTCGCCGCAGATATAGCGTGCATATCTGCCGCGGATCGGGCGGTTTTCGTTTTGTGCACTACCCGAGGCGGTATTGTCGTTATACGGATCGTCGGGCTGAGTAAAGCCGGCTTTTTCGGCGTTATAGCGTGCGTTTTTGATCGCCGCGGGTACTATCTCGATTCCGGTGAGCGAGACATCTGAGAGTCCCGCCGTGACCGAAAGTCCGATAGTGCCTATGCCGCAATAGAGGTCGAGCACACGGTCGCCGGGACGCAGATCGGCGAGCTCGGCAATCTTTCGATATGCAAGCTCCGCACCGTCGTGATTGACCTGGAAAAACGACGCGGGAGAGATACGAAAATCCACACCGCAGAGACAATCGGTCACGTATTCGCTGCCGTAGATCGGTATATAGCGGCTGCCGAGAATAACATTGGTATCGGCATCGTTTAGATTGAGCAGAAATCCGCTGACCTGCGGGAAGCGCTCGCGCAGTGCGTTGCCGAGCCGGTCTATTCCGGACGGCAGATAGCGCACAACAAGGCAGATGATGAGCGATTCCGAGCCCGTACTGTCCCTGCCGCATCGCATATACAGGTGCCGTGCCGCAGTCATGCCGAGCTGCTCTATCTGCTCTCTTATCCATTCGGCAATGCCGTTCATGGCGGGATGCTGGAGCAGACAGTCGGTGCACGGGATTATCTCGTGCGAGCGGGGCGCATAGTAGCCCATGACTGCTTTTTCGCCCGAAAATGATATGGGGAGCTGTAGCTTATTGCGGTAGCCGAAGCGTTCCGATGCGGAGAGGAGCGGAGCGACGGACAGATCCGAGAGTCCCGCGCGGCGCAGGGCGCTCTCCACCGTTCCGCGCTTCAGCTCAAGCTCGTGCTCGCGGGTAATGCCGACGTAGGTGCAGCCCCCGCAGCGGCGTGATACCGGACAGGGATGCGGCTCGCGGTACGGGGACGGCTTTGTCAGCTCGGTAATACGCGCCACATCGTAGCTCGCACACTCCTTTATCACCTGCACCTTCGCGATATCGCCGTCCACTCCGTGCTGTACGAACAGAACCTTCCCGCCGTCTCGCGCTATTCCGTAGCCGAGGTTGCTGATATCGGTTATTTCCACCTGCACAGTGCGCGGTGGGGTGTTCTTTTTCTTCTTTTGCTTCATTGACCGTACTCCCGCTGATTGCTTATTCTCTTTATTATAGCAGATTACGCGTATTGCGTCAATGCCGGCAGCCGATGTATTCGGTCGTACTGTCGGAATATTCGGAGCCGGCAAATGCTCCGAGTATGCGGCGATTTTGCCGTACGCGGTTGACCCGGAGTATATTTTGTGCTACAATGTGGAAGTGTAAGATTAATAGGAAATTAAAAATGCCGCTGTGCCGCCGACAAACGGCGGCGCCGGAACGGAAATGCCGTCCGAATGAAGCGCGGCATGGGAGACGGAGACGTTATTTTGAAGAAAAAAGAAGAGCTCACGAGCGAGGAAAAGCTCGGCGCAGGACCCGGCGAAAAGCCCGAAAAAAGGAGTACCGAGAACACACGGAAAAAGACGGCGGCGGACAAGTCCGATACTGTCGAAAGTGCGGTAAAAAAGCCGAAGAGAAGATCGTCGGCGGATAAAACGGATACGGGCAAGGGCACTGCAAAGAGATCTGCGAAGAAGTCGACAGAGGGAATGCCGGAAGCGAAAGATAAGCCAAAGACTGCAAAAAACAAGTCTGCCGATAAGAAGCCCGCCGATAAGAAGCCCGCCGGGAAGAAGCCTGCCGGAAAGAAGTCCGAGGCAAAGAAGCCGGACGCAAAGAAGTCTGAGCCAAAAAAGTCCGATACTAAAAAGTCCGACGCGAAAAAGCCGCCCGAGAAAAAGACCGTCACAAAAAGGTCAGGCACGAAAAAATCAGTCTCAAAGAAGGCGGCTCCCGAAAGGATGGCTGACGAAAAAGCCGAGGCTGTCATGCTTGTCGGGAATGCCGAGCGGAACGGCGCGGCCGAGATAGACAGCGCAGCCGCATCCGTTGGTGCCGCCGAGCCTATTAATGCAGCCGAAGCGGTCGGTAATGCCGAATCGGATGATGCTACCGCATCGGTTGCCGAAATCGCACCTCCTGCCGAAATCGCATCGGGTGATGTGCGTGACTCGGTCGGCGTCGGAGGCTCGGAGCGCGAGATCCATGCCGGCGGTGATAACGCCGCTTTCCGAGCAGAGGAATCGCTCCGCGCGGCTCTGCTCGGGCTGCTCGGCTCTCCCGATTATACTCCCATACGCCGCGGCGAGCTGTGCGAGCTTATGGCTCCCGATGACGAGAGGACAGCCGGCGCTGTGCTTGACCGTCTTATCGCCGAGGGCGAGGCGGTAGTCGGTGTGCGGGGCAGGATAATGTCTCTCTCGCGTGCAGGCTGTGTGCGCGGCAGATTCCGCGCCAATGCGCGCGGCTTCGGCTTTGTTACGCCCGAGGAGGGCTTGGGGGACGGCAGCGACATCTATATCCCGGCAGATGAGACCGCATATGCGGTCGACGGCGATACGGTTGTTGTGCGCATGCATGCAGATCGCGACCGACGCGAGCGGCGCTGTGAGGGTGAGGTCATACGCATTGTCGCTCACTCCGTGACCGCCGTTACCGGAACGGTCATTCCCGTACCGCCGGAATATCCGGTCACGAGCGAGACCGGGCTGTGCGTGCGTCCGGACGATCCGTCATATAACTTTATCGTTCTTATAGATGCCGGCAACGATACCGTACCGCACGCGGGCAGCTGCGTCAGCGCGGTCATAACCGATTATCCCGATCATACGGGAACGGCGTGCGGCGTTATCGAGCGCGTTTTCGGCGAGAGCGGAACGCCGGATGCAGTCTACGCATCGGTGTTTTACGAGTACGGAGTGCCGCTCGGACCGAACGGCGCATTTGACGGCGAGCTGCTCGCGGAGGCTGAGCGCATCTCCGAGGAGGGCATACATTACGGTGCGGACGGGGTGCACGGCGGCGATATCGACGGCAGGCTCGACCTGCGCGGGGAGACCGTATTTACGCTTGACGGCGCGGATGCCAAGGACCTTGACGATGCGATAAGCATCAGCCGCGACGGCGACGGCTATATTCTCGGGGTGCATATTGCCGATGTTTCGCATTATGTGCGCCCGGGCAGCGAGCTTGACCGTGAGGCGATGCGCCGCGGCACGAGCGTATATGTGACCGACAGAGTCGTTCCGATGCTGCCGAGACCGATATCGAACGGTATCTGCTCGCTCACGGCTGGGGTCGACCGTCTTACCGTATCGGCGATAATGCATATCGACGCGCAGGGACGCACCGTGCGCTCGGAGCTGCACCGCAGCGTTATACATTCGCGGCTGCGCGGCGTGTACGGTGAGCTGAACGATGTTATCGCACGCGGCGCAGAGTCGGAATATGCCGAGAAATACTCGGTGCTCGGCGAGAGCCTTACATGCGCGCAGGAGCTGTATTCGATACTGCTCGATGCCTCGGGACGCAGAGGCGCGCTCGATATGGAGACCGACGAGGCTCGGATAATTCTTGATGAAAACGGTGCTCCGAGAGATATCGTGCTCGTCGAGCGCGGTACGGCGGAGCGGATGATAGAGCAGTTTATGCTCGCGGCAAACGAGGCTGTGGCGCAGACGCTGCGTACCGCGGGCATGCCGTGCGTTTATCGTATCCACGAGGATCCGTCGCCTGAGAAAATGCGGGCGTTCTCGGTGTTCGCGCACAATCTCGGGCTTGATATAACCCCGCTGCGCGGCGACCGTGTTACACCCGCCGCCTTATCTGCGGTGCTCGCGGAGGCTGAGCGGCGCGGCATAGGCTCGGTCGTTTCGGTGGTGCTGCTGCGCTCGCTTATGAAGGCGCGTTACTCGACCGAGTGCACCGGACATTTCGGGCTTGCGCTCGATAACTATTGTCACTTTACCTCGCCCATCCGCCGCTATCCCGACCTGTGCGTTCACCGCTTTATCGGAATGCTCGCGGACGGTGCGAATGCCGCCGAGATCGCCGCGGCAAAGCGCTTTGCCGAGCAGGCAGCCGAGAGCTCGAACGAGAGCGAGCTGCGTGCGGTAGGGCTTGAGCGCGCGATAGACGATCTGTATAAGGCAATGTACATGAGCGGCAGAGAGGGGGAGGAGTTTGACGGTGTAGTCAGCTCGGTGACCTCGTTCGGAATGTTTGTTTCGCTGCCGAATACGGTAGAGGGACTTGTACCTATATCCTCGCTCGACGGATTTTTTGTGTTTGACGAACGCGCGCTGACGCTCAGCGGAAACCGCACAGTTTATCGGCTCGGTACACCCGTCCGCGTGCGTCTGACACGCTCGGATATCGTTCGCAGGCGGATAGATTTTGTGCTTGTCGGCGGCGGTGAGCGCTCGGAGAGCGGCGACGGTGATAGAATCGCGCGCGGTCGCGGAGGAGCCGCACCTTCTGCCGGCAGACATGCCTCGGACGGGCGCGGCAGAAAGGGCGGACGCGGCAGAGCACGCGGCAATCGCGCATCCGCTCAGCTAAAGCGCGCCGCAAAGGCTGCGCAGAAGAGGCGCGGAGGCAGAGGCGGAAAAGGAAAGGGCGGCAAAAAGAGCAGCGGTCGGCGCAGATGAGACGGCTGCGGTCAATTTGATTTTTATTGGTATACGATATGGAAAAGAAGATATTGAGGTCAAAGCGCGTCAGGGTGCAGACCCACTCGCGGATATGCAATCTGATGTTTGAAAATTTCGTTCGCGGAAAGCTGAGCGAATATGATGAGGCGGAGCGGCTGCACCGAGCTTACGGCGCATGGATTGCGTCGGTCTGCGAGCGCGGACTCGGAACCGCCTCCGCAGCGGCATTTGAGGAGGCAGAGCCTGCGGGAATAGAGGAATTTATCGAGGGGCTGCGCGAGTCCGCGCCGGATTCGGTAGAGGAGATACGCTCGACATCAAGCGGAACGATAGCTGAGTTTGATACGGACGGCAGGCGCAGCTGTGAGCTGCGTTATGACGAGAGCGCGCTGCTCGGCACCGACTGCGAGACTGTGGTGGTATTCGATGATGGGGCGCCGGGACGGATAACCGTTTACCGTACCGGTCCCTCCGGCTCTGCGCTCTGTTTTGATCGGTACAGCCCGCGTATGACGAGCATGTACGCAACGCCGCACGGACAGATAGCTCTCGGTATAATCACGCATCGAGTACATAACAGTCTGTATGAGCTGCTTGACGGCGGCAGCCGCGGCGAGATGGTCATAGACTATACGCTCGAGATGGGCGGCGCTGCGACCGAGTACAGCCACATGCACCTGACGGCGGTCGAGCAGAACGATTGATAAGGCAAACGTATCGCCGAAGCCTAAATACATCTAAAATATATAATACATATAATAAGCACGAGTCAGATGCATAAGTAAAATTGCGGCGCTTTGCCCTCAAAAAACAGGGCGGCTGCCCGCGAAAGGAAGATGAACATGACCGAAACGAATCGCTTGCTGTTTGATTTTATTGCCGCATCACCTACCCCGTATCATGCCGTCGCACAGGCGGTACGCCGGCTCGAGGAGAGCGGCTTTATACCGTTGTCCGAGAGCGAGGAATGGCAGCCCGAGTGCGGAAAGAGCTACTATGTTACCCGCGGCGGCTCGTCGCTCATCGCTTTTACCGTGCCGCAGGAGGACTATGCGGGCTTTATGATAGCTGCATCGCACTCAGACAGCCCGACCTTTCGGCTACGTCAACGCCCGTGCGTCGGCGCAGCCGGCATGACCCGGCTGTCGGTCGAGGGCTACGGCGGAATGCTGAAGTATTCATGGCTTGACCGTCCGCTTTCCGTCGCAGGGCGTGTGACGGTGCGTACCCCGCTCGGCGCGGGTGCCAGACTTGTAGATCTCGGCGCGCCGTGCGCCGTTATACCGAGCGTCGCCATTCATATGCGGCGCGGCGTCAGCGAGAGCGACCTCAGCCCGGCGGTCGATATGCTGCCGCTTTTCTCTGCATCATCCGATGCGGCACCCGACGCGGATATCATGTCGGATATTGCAGAGGCGGCTGGGGTGGATGAGGACGATATCCTCTCGCACGATCTTATGCTCTATGAGCCGTCCTACGGCGAGGAGTGGAACGGGCTCATCTGCGCGCCGCGTCTCGACGATCTGCAGTGCGCATATGCCTCGCTTGAGGCGTTCCTGTGCTCGGGCGAGAGCGGCAGTATAAAGGTGTACTGCCTGCTCGATAACGAGGAGGTAGGAAGCAGAACACGTCAGGGCGCGGATTCTTCATTCCTGCGCGACGCACTCGGCAGAGTGGTCGTGGGTCTCGGCGGCGACGGATCGACGCTTGCGCGCGCGGCATCGGAGAGCTTTCTTGTCAGCTGCGACAACGCACATGCCGTTCACCCCGCGCATCCCGAGCTATCCGACCCGACGCATGCGCCCGTGCTCGGCGGCGGTATTGTGATAAAGTACAACGCTGCGCAGCACTACACGACCGATGGTGTGTCCTCCGCGCTTTTCCGTCTCATATGCGAGGAGGCGGGAGTCGCGGCGCAGGACTATGCCAACCGCGCGGATATGCCCGGCGGCTCGACGCTCGGAAACATCTCCGCATCTCAGCTCTCGGTATGCTCGGTCGATATCGGTATAGCGCAGCTCGCGATGCATTCCTGCCGCGAAACGGCGGGCGCGTCGGATACCGAGGCGATGATACGTGCGCTGACCGTTTTTTACGAAAAGACGCTTATCTGCGAGCGCGACGGAGAGTATAAGCTGCTCTAATTCGCTGCGCTGCATGACGGCATAAACGAAGCATGCAGAGCCACCGTCCGTGCGAAAGCTCTGTCGGCTGTATGGCGCCGTATGGCGTCGCTCGGCTGTGTCGACAGCCGAAATTTTACAGAATAAGCCGATATTTCACAGAACAAAAGGAGGATCCCCGCTTGCAGGGGATCGTGAATGAAATGGATAAATCGGAAAAAAGTAAGATCAAGGACAAAACAAACGCCATGCGCATTATCGAGTCTAAAAAGCTCGAATACAAGCTGTTTACCTGTCCGTGTGAGGAGGCAAAGAGCGCGGACGAGATAGCAGTGATATTCGGCAAGGAGCCGGAGCGGGTGTTCAAGACGCTTGTCACGGTCGGCAAAAGCGGCGAGCACTATGTCTTTATGCTGCCCGCCTGCGATGAGCTTGATCTGAAAAAAGCGGCAAAGGCGGTAGGCGAAAAGTCTGTGGAGATGATAAAGTCAAAGGAGCTGCTCCCGCTCACCGGTTACATACACGGCGGCTGCTCGCCGGTCGGAATGAAGAAATTTTTCCGCACCACCGCGCACATCACCGCGCAGGATTACGAGACCGTCACCTTCAGCGCGGGAAGGATAGGCTGGATGATGGAGATGGCACCCGGCGACCTCGGGCGCGCGATACGGCTCGGATATGCCGACATTACCCGAGAGCATGAATAAGCCGGCGCTGCACCGTAGGACAAGCGGTACGGCGCTGCGATGATAATGCGATGATAAGAAGATAAAAAGATAATATTCGTCGGATACCGGACGCACAAAGGCGCGGTATCGGCTGAGCTGCGTGCTGCGGCTCACTGCCACTTTATAGCGGCTATAAAAAAAGATGATAACAAAAACGCGTTTTGCTCTTCATTTTTTTCAAAAGTGTGGTAAAATACAAGGGTAAGACATTGTCAGGCACCCCGGTGCCGCTTCAACCGACGGCAAGAAAGGAATCAACAGGAATGAGCGATATTTACGAAAATCCGCTGTGCACACGTTATTCCGGTCCCGAGATGAAAAAGATATTCTCCCCGGATACCAAGTTCCGTACATGGAGAAAGCTCTGGATAGCCCTTGCAGAGAGCGAGCGCGAGCTCGGGCTCGGCATAACCGAGGAGCAGATAGCGGAGCTGCGTGCACATGTCGACGATATAGATTACGAGCGTGCGCGTAAGTACGAGCATGAGGTGCGTCACGATGTTATGGCGCACGTCAAGACGTACGGTGACGCATGCCCCGGCGCGAAGGGAATAATCCATCTCGGCGCGACCTCCTGCTACGTCGGAGATAATACCGATATCATACTTATGAAGCGTGCGCTCGGTGTTGTCCGTCGTCTGCTGCTCGGCGCTATCTCCGCCGTTGCGGACTTTGCCGAGAAGTACAAGGACCTGCCGACCCTCGCATATACACATTTTCAGGCTGCTCAGCCGACAACGCTCGGCAAACGCGCGACCCTCTGGCTGCAGGACCTTATCTCCGACCTCGAGCTGCTCGATTTCGAGTCGGGAAGACTGCGCCTGCTCGGCTGCAAGGGCACTACGGGAACCGCCGCGAGCTTCTACGAGCTCTTTGACGGCGATACCGAGAAGATAAAGCTGCTCGAGAAGAAAATTGCCGAGAAGATGGGCATGGACGGCTGCTACCCCGTATCGGGACAGACGTATTCGAGAAAGGTCGACTACAATGTTCTTTCGGTGCTCAGTTCCATCGCGCAGAGTGCGGCAAAATTCTCGAACGACATCCGTCTGCTCGCGCATCTCAAGGAGTTTGACGAGCCGTTCGAGACGGGTCAGATAGGCTCGAGCGCGATGGCATACAAGCGTAACCCGATGCGCAGCGAGCGTATCGCGTCGCTCTGCCGCTATGTGATGATAGACACGCTCAATCCCGCCATCACCGCGGCCACGCAGTGGTTCGAGCGCACGCTCGACGACTCCGCAAACAAGCGTATCTCGGTGCCCGAGGCGTTTCTTGCGATAGACGGTATCCTCTCGCTGTACATCAACATCATCAGCGGCGGAACGCCGTATCCGAACATGATGAAGCGCCATCTCGACGAGGAGCTTCCCTATATGGCGACCGAAAACATCCTTATGTACTGCGTAAAGCGCGGCGGCGACAGACAGGAGCTGCACGAGGCTATCCGCCGTCACTCGGTTGCCGCAACAAAGCAGATAAAGCTCTGCGGCGCGCCTAACGACCTGTTCGACCGCATTCTCGCAGACCCGATATTCGGTCTTAGCCGCGAGGAGCTTGAGAAGGTCGCAGATCCCGCGCTCTTTGTCGGCTGCGCGCCTACTCAGACCGAGGAATATCTGCGCGATGTCGTAAGACCGCTGCTCGAGGCAAACCGCGACGAGCAGGGCGTTAATGTCAGCATCGAGGTCTGAGCGGCTGCATCGGCTTATCCGAATCACTTTTGCTTAAACGAATAATATATATATGAGAGGTACAAAAAATGATCACATCAATCACCGGAATCAACTGGGGCGACGAGGGCAAGGGCAGAATGGTTGACCTGCTCAGCCGCGATTATGACATCGTAGTCCGCTATCAGGGCGGAAACAATGCGGGTCATACCGTAGTTAACGAGAAGGGAAAGTTCATACTTAACCTCCTTCCCTCCGGCATCCTCCGCGACGACACCGTCAACGTGCTCGGACCCGGCATGGTCATCGACGTAGAGCACCTTTTCGGCGAGGTCAAGAAGCTCCGCGATGCGGGCATCACCATTACCCCCGATAACCTCAAGATAAGCGACCGCGCGGTCATCTGCATGCCCTATCACAAGATGCTCGACTGTCTCGAGGAGGATCGCCTCGGAGATGCAAAGTTCGGCTCTACAAGACGCGGAATCGCTCCCGTATACGCCGACCGCTTTATGAAAAAGGTATTCCGTATGGGCGAGCTGCTCCACATGGATTCGGTAAAGCGCAAGATGCCCGGCATCATCGAGTGGAAGAACCTCACCGTTCACGGCGGCTACGGCGCGCCCGAGCTAAAGAGCGAGGATATGATCGCATGGCTCGAGGAGTTCGGTCTGCCGTTCACCGACTATATCTGCAATACTACCGAATATCTCGGCGCTGCCGTCAAGGCGGGCAAGAATATCATGTTCGAGGCTCAGCTCGGCGCGCTCCGCGATATCGACTTCGGCATCGTGCCCTACACCAGCTCCTCTTATACTATTTCGTCCTTTGCCCCCATCGGCGCGGGCATTCCGTTCGCTCATCTCGATAAGGCTATCGGCATCATGAAGGCTTACTCGAGCTGCGTAGGTGAGGGTCCCTTTACCTGTGAGCTGTTCGGCGACGAGGCAAAGGCTCTCCGCGACGCGGGCGGCGAGTACGGTGCTGCTACAGGCAGACCCCGCAGAGTCGGCGGCTTTGATATCCCCGCCTCCAAGTACGGTATTCTTATGCAGGGTGCTACCGAGATCGCACTGACCAAGCTCGATGTACTCTCTTACCTCGATAAGATACCCGTCTGCGTCAAGTATGATGTTGACGGTGAGCTTACCGACGTGTTCCCCGTAGGCGATGCGCTCAATGCGGCTAAGCCCGTTTATGAGTACCTCGACGGCTGGAAGACCGATATCTCAGGCTGCCGCAGCTTTGATGAGCTGCCCGAGAATGCGCAGAAGTATGTTAAGTATATTGAGCGCATGACCGAGTGCAATATCAAGTATGTATCTGTCGGAGCGGGGCGCGACGAGTATTTCATCATGTAACTTAGGAAAGGCTAAATACCGCCGAAAACCGTCTCTGCCGTACGCATGTACGGCGACGAGGCGCGTTTCAACGCTTCTGCATCTTTTTTATCTCTCCCCGATTCGGGTCGGCTGAAAAAGCGCAGACCGA
>OIYO01000496.1_pt1 | contig 31952 bp, 19 predicted proteins | sample 1588191 | NCBI WGS metagenome assembly OIYO01 (sample SAMN03283275) | human gut metagenome | biome: human-associated habitat; material: feces | host: Homo sapiens | place: Peru | collected 2012 | reverse complement strand
TACCATATTTACGTAAATAAGCCCAGCTTTTGCTGGACTTTTTCGACAGACTGGAGGGATTTCCTTTAATCCCTTACCTTGCCGTCGGGTTTACGGCGGCATATTTTATGTAGAAACAGGAGGTTAAAACTTTGAAGAACAGAACAATTATCGGTATCGTTTGCATGATTCTTGCGGTTGCTATGACCTTTGCGCTTGCCCCCGTTGCAAACCGACTGACAAGCGACACAACAACGGTTGTGCGTCTGAAACAGGAGGTCGGCAGAGGTACTAAAATCACGGAGGATCAGGTTGAAACCGTAAAGGTCAAAACAGATAACAGCGACTTTTGGAGTGCTGACAGCGATATGCTCGATCAGTATTATTACTACGATATTGACTATGGTGCGGACCGGTATTTCAACAGTACCTATCATCGGGTGCAGCTCGGTGAGCGAATGTGGGTTGAAATTTCCAAGCACACCTATATCAAAGGACTTGGGGTGTTCAAGATTCCCGTTACGGTTTCGGTGAAGAAATCGGGATTGTCCGAAAAGTATTGGAAGTAGGTGGAGATACGAAAAGCAAAAGAGCCGAGGGCTATGTTTCCACCTGCGTAATGATCGTCATTATCTGTATGCTGCTCTCCGTCTTTGTTACCTTTGCGGTTGCGGTGAATACCGTAAAGACTGTCAAGCGTAATTCCCGCGTGGTGCTTGACAGCTTTGTAATGCAGAACTCTATTGAGATATACAACTCAATAAAGCAAGGCAACAACAAAACGGACGGAATCAACGCCGCCGAATACCGGGAGGCACTGACGGAGTTTTGCACACTTGAAAAGCGCGGCTACTGCTATTACAATTATGACAGCGACGGAGACTTAAATTATTTAAACTCTTTCTCTTCTTTCGTCACGGCTACGCCGTGCCACCTTCCTCGTCAGAGGAAGGCAAAAACCTTCATCCCTACAAGCCTGAATTTATCTATATTGTATTTCCACAGCCCCAAAAATAAAACAAAAGGTTAGCGCAAGCTAACCAAAAAAACAGGAGATGACAGAAAATGAGCGTTGTAATATTAGGCGGAAATGAATGTATGGTAAGGCAGTATATGGATATTTGCGACACATATTCATGCAAGGCAAAGGTATACCCGAAAATGAGCGGGTGTATGAAGAAAATAGGCAGCCCGGATCTGCTTATTTTATTTACCGGTACGGTATCGCACAAAATGGTAAAGTGCGCGATGAATGACATTAAGGGCAAAAAGACTACTGTTGCGCGCTCACATTCAAGCTCGGCTGTAGCGCTTAAAAATATACTCGCAGAGCACACGGCGGGCAAATAAAAATCGCAGAAAAAGCTAAGACGGGCAGTTGCCGATTACGGCAGCTGCTTTTTGTCTTAATAAAGCCTTAGCCGTAAAATTCAGGGCCTGCGGCAAAGCTATTTTGTACCGTAATAAACCCAGGTATGCTTTGTGCGGTATTGCCTGGGGGTTATGCCGAAATGCTTTTTAAAAACGGTTGAAAAATAGTTGCTGCTTGAAAAGCCCAAGAAACTGGATATTTCTATAATAGAGGTGTTGCTCTCCTTTAAAAGAGTTTTTGCCTCGTTAAGCCGGAGCGAAAGAATATATTCAGGCAGGCTTTTTGCGCAGTTCTTTTTGAAAATATGGCTTAATGAGGAAACGCTGAAATTCAGGTGCTCTGCCAGCGTTTGCATTGTAATGTGGTTGTGGTAATTTTCCGATATGTAATTCAGCATAAGTCTGTAAACGGTATCGTATTCCACACGTTTGAGATCAAAATCGTCATAATATGCTTCAAGCATGAATATAAGCGGGTGAATGAGGGCGTCTATACTTTTTTTATCGGGTATGCTCTTTTTAAGATATTGCCTTTGCAGCTCCTCAAGCGTGGAAAGCTCCGCGTGGTATTTTTCGGAGAAATGCGCAACCTTTTTCCGACTTTCCTCGGTGCCGCTGAGATAACCGCCGACCGACACAAAGCCGACAATGTTATTTTTGTGGGAAAGCGGGTATACAAATTCGCTGACCCCCGCAAAGCATGTGCCGAAAAACTCACCGTACCGGCACCGATCGTAAACCTTGCCCTGACGGAAAGCGCAGATATTGACATTTTGCAGACTTTTGATAAAGTGGCAGTATGGATTTTGATGTGTGAAATACGGTACAAGCTCTTCGCAAATGCTTATTGAACCGTGCAGAGTAACCGTTAATCCGTATTTATAAAGAAAATTCAGATAATCGATAATGTAATTAAGCATTTCCGTCTCCTATTTTGCACGTTTTTAAACTTTTAAGACACCTTTTTGCAAGAAAAGCGTATGTACTTATGATAAAATAAAATAAACAAAAAGTCAACATATTATAGCTAATAAATATGAAAAAATAAACTAATTGACCCATATAAACCGAAAAACAGCAGCTTAAAGCCTGTTTGTTTTAAAATCGGATTTGTTTTTTTAAAATAGGAAAAAGTATAAATTTACAATACTTTCCAAGCGGCATATAAATTCCTTAATAACAAAAATGAAAGGATGCGTCGGATTGTTTAAACAAATTAAAGGCAGCTTCAAAAACGGTATATCACATACCTTGCCCATTGTCATAGGCGCGGCGGTGGCGCTTTCTTCGGTTATAGGGCTTTTTATTGCGGGCGCACAGCCCGAGCAGAATACTCCGAGTGTGTATTACCCGCTGAAGGGCGCTGTTTCAAAGAGCGGCGCGCTTGTAAAGGATTTTTACGAAAGCTCCGATTGGTCTTTTCAGGGTAAGGATTTCGGAACGGGTGCTACGGCGTTTGAAACGGAGAGCGAGGACTTTTCAAAGCCTGCCGCCGAAACGGAGAAGGACGGAAAAAGCGCCCGCGTTACATGGAACGGGGCAGACGGCGCGGATGAGTACAGAGTGAACGTTTTAAGCGGAAACGCATTTATTGCAGGCTCGCCCTTTATAACCGCCGATACATACGCTGATATTTCGGGACTTAGGGAAAACAGCGAGTATTTTGTGCAGGTAAGCGCCTTTAAGGGCGGCAAAAGAATATCCTCTTCCGCAATAGGCAGCTTTTTTACCTACGGAAAAGCGGGCAACGAAAAAATACTTATAAAGGGCGACAGCAAAAGCGGCACCTCAAATTTTAAAGGCGTAAAGGAATTTGAGGACGGAACGCGGGCGCTTTACTATACCGACGAAAAGGCGGGCTGGGTAAACCTTATTTTCGGCAGCGGAAATACCCTAAGCTTCGGCGAGGATACAAAGGCGCTGGCTTTCAGATTCGGGCAGGAGCGCTTGAACGGGGAAAACGGTAAGTGGCTTTCGCCCGCGTTTAAACCGCTTATAGACACAACAAATAACGATTCCTACTCGGGGAGCAACGTCACCGTTTATTATGTAACGGACGACGGCGAGGTTTTTGAAAGCGGCAACAGCGGAAATACAAGATTCAACAGCCTTAAATATCCGCAGTTCAAAAGCGGGTGGGTTATAATTCCGTCCGCGCTTTTCAAATCAAGCTATTTTAAGGACGATGCAAAGCACAGATTTATACTTACCGTGGAGCAGCTTTACGAAATAAGCTACGACAGCGCGAAAAATACATATTCAAGAAGTCAGAAACAGGTTACATTCAGCGATTACAACCTTTATTTCAGTGATTTTTGCGCCGTTAAGGATATGAATTTATTCCTGAAATCGCTTGCATACCGCGGAAGTGAAGCCGATAAAAGCATGAGCGTGGTATACGGGCACGACGTGCAGAGCAATAACGGCTTTACTATTTCAAACAAAAGCACTGGCACGGGCTACACCTTCGGTTATGACGATAATGGGAAAACGCACACAACGCTTTCCTATAAACTTGTAAATGCGGGCGACCATAATTACGGAATGTCTTTAGGCTTTAAGGCGGGGGAAAGCGGCGTTTACGATTTTTCAAGCCTTATAAAAACCGAAAACTGTAAAAGAAACGTCGATATTTACTATCGCGTGCTAAAGGAAGAGGAGGGCGGAGAATTATCTCCCCTGTGGCCGATAAACGGCGAATGGCACGTTGTTTTCTGCACCGCCGCGAACGGATACTATGCGGAGATAGCTTCCGACTGCACCGAGGCGGAGCTGAAAGCGGGCGAAAAGCTGCGGCTTGAAGCATACGCCGAATTTGCCGATAAGACCGACGGCGAGATTGAAATACGGCTTTGTAATACCTCGCTTGTAAAAACCGAAACGTCAGCCGCGGGCAGTGAAAAAATAACGGAATACAGCGCGGCGGCATATACCGACCGTTTCAGAAACGAAACGGCGCAGAGCAAGGGATATTACGGCTCGGGAGTAAACCGCTTTAATATATCGGCGTTTGCTACCGAAGATACCGCCCGCGACCTTGCTTTTACCTCTTATTCGGGGCGGGACGGATATTTCACCGAATACGAAAGCAGCGGCATAGGCTACCGTACCGATATAAACGGCGGCTCGGCGGCAATAGTAACAAGCTCTTCTGCAAAGTACGGAACGGCGTTTACGTTTTTATCGCCCAAAAGCGGGGTTGCGGAGCTTTCGTTTGAAAATCCCGAGGGAGGAAGCGGCAGATTCAGGGTGCTTGCAAACGGTAAGCAGATATATCCCGAAACGGGTTGGTCGGAAGAAACGGGAGCGCTTGCCAAAAGCATTGAAATTTTAGCGGGCGATACCGTAAGACTGGAGCATTATGTTAATAAAGCGCAGCCTGCAGAGACTGCGCTAGGGGATATTAAGCTGACCGTTACCGAAAAAGCGAATACCTCTAATTTGCCGGGAAACGGGTATTACTCGGCACTTTGGACTCGGCCGTTCGGCGGCAGGGTATATAACGGCGCGTACGATCAGGCGGGCAATGTTTGGAGCTTTGACCTTATCGATAAAAATTCACAGACATTAAACGGCAATATGTTCTCTTCAAGGCTCGGCGGATTGGTATACAACAGTGAAATCGGCACGGGCGCGGGATATATTTTCAAAAACAACGAAATAGCTTTAAAGCTTGAAAGCGAAAAAAGCGGCGCGGCGCTTTGCTTTAAAGCACCCGAGACAGGGTATTACGATTACGGATATATTTTTGCAAGAACGCTCGGCGAGGGGAATGTGCGCTACAGGCTTTTACACGGCGATAAGACCGTAAACGACCCGGAAGTAATTCCGGCGGGAACGGAAAAAATAAATTTAAACGGCGAAATTTTCCTTAAAAAGGATGAAAGCCTGAAATTGGAGCTTTTTGCCGAAACGGCGGTTTCTCCCCTTGAAATATCGCTCGGCGCGCCTACGGTTATAAAGGGCGTGAGCGTAACCCCGAACGCCGACGGCAATATTGCCGCATATGCTCCCGCAAAATTTATACGCGCCGAAAACGGCTATGCGGGCGAAATAATGCTTGACGGCAAACGCTTTGAGTTCGGTACCGCGGCGGGCGGAAATATATATCCGCTTAATACGGCGGATTACAGAACCCGCAGACTTTACAGCAAGGAAACAGGCGGCGGAATAAGCCTTTCGGGCGGGGAGCTCGCGGCTTATCCGCCCGCAGGCGGGGCATTGAGAATAACCTATAACCCCATAAGATACGGTAAAACAAGCATTATCGCCGCACCGCAGGCTGACGGAAGTTTTAGCTTCACACTTAAAAGACTGCACGGCGGCACAGAGGAAGAATTATTTTCTGGCACGGGTGATTCGGCGTATACGGTAAATGCCGATTGCACGCTTGAAAACGGCGACAGGCTGATTTTTGAAACCGCGGGTGCGGAAAATATAAGCCTCGGCAGTATTGCAATAAACACCGCAGGCGTGTATCCCACGGCGAACGAGCCCGATTCAAACATATTTATAGCCTCGCTCGATTACCCGTATGCCGATGAGGAGTACACCGGCGAGTATAACGACCGCAGCGGCATATGGAGCTTTGGTGTATTGAACCGCGAAAACGGAAAATTCCGCGCCGAAAGCGTGAATTATTACGACAGTGAGTTCGGCAAACACCTTTACAGTAAGGAGCATTTGAGCGGATACAGGTTTAAGGATAAGTTTTTATATGCCGATATTACGGAAAAAAGCGGTATATCCTTAGGCTTTAAAGCGCCGTACGGCGGGAAATTCGAGTTTTCGGCGGGGCTTGGCATGGCAAACGCGGTAAGCGCCGATATATATTACCGATTGCTCAAAAACGGCGAGACCTTATGGCCCGAAAGCGGCGAATGGCAGCTTGCGGCGGGAGCGGATAAAAATACGGACATTGAAATTCCGCTTTTGTATTTCGATTTGCAGGAGGGCGACAGGGTAAGCCTGCAAATATATTCCGATAAAATTTCGGGCGGCGATAAAGCGGAGCTTGCGCTTAATTCCCCGCAGTTCAGGCTGTATGCGCCCGAGCAGCTTTCAAATTCCGATTTTACCGCGAGTATCTTCACGCCGTACAGCTCTGTACCGTTTGCGGGGCTGGACTTTGAGGCGGGGCATACCGTAAGCAATGCGCCCGCAAGCGGCAGCGTATGGAATTTTGAGTTTATAGATCTGCTTGAAAACGGCGCTGTGCAAAGCGTAACGCCGAGGGAAACAAAAGCCAATGAGTATAAGCACCAGCTTACGAACGACATTATTTCCTATAAAAACAGGCACAACAACCCCAATTATATGGTTTACGGCGATAAGCTGGAATTAAGGGTATTTACCTCGCTTGATAAGCAAAGCGGCTCTCGCACGGAAACGGCGGGGGAAAGCCTGCGGTTTGTTTCTCCTAAAGAGTGCGAGGCGGTGCTTACGGGCACCCCGACCTTAAGCCGTGATTTGCAGGCGGGGCAAAGGGTTTATTTCAGAATACTTCATAACGGAAAAACGGTATACCCCGAAAGCGGTTGGGAAATTTTTGAGGGCGAAAAGAAAAAGTCGGATTTTACCGAAATGCGGCTTTCCCTTAAAAAATCCGACGAGATAAAATATCAGTTTTATACCGACGCCGACGATGGAGTGCTTGAAACCTATAACGGTAAGACCTGCAACGAAATTATAGCTTTCAGTCCGTCGGTTGCGGTTACCGAATCGGTTGCGAGTTCAAAATCCAACTTCAATTTCGTAAATGATATGGCGGGTATAAGCCTGCAGCTCAGCCCGTTTTGGAAAACGCAGTATACGTATAATATAGAAAGCCCCGAGTGGACGAATATGGAAATTTACCGCTCAGGCTGGAGATATTGGACAGCTGCGGAGGAAAATTACATAGGTATATCCCCCACGGGCGCGGGAGAATTTTGGCTTTCGAACAATGCGTATAAAACGGCGGAAAACCCCGCCGCTGCGGCGCTTTATACCGCACAGGCAAATGGTTACATTCAGTTTAACAAAATGACCGTTAAAATGCTTAAAACCGATATGTTCCCTGCGGCGCAGTTCAGAATAACGAAAAACTGCGAAACGGTATACCCCGAGGACGGCGGCTGGCAGCTGATAGACGACAGCACCTCGCTGCAGCTGGACGAAACGCTTATTGCAATAGAAAAGGGAGATGAAATCCGCTTTGAAATTGCCGCAAACGAGCCGCTTGAAAACGGCAAACAGCTGAAAGTGGCGCTTAACCCGAAATTTATTTACAGCAGATACGGCGCGGTATATTCAAAGGATAAGGACATTTTCGGAATGCTGGATAAGGAAATGTACAGCTTTTTCAAGGGAAAGGCGGCTTCGGAATTTGATACCGCCCCGCAGGAAAGCAGGAAAAGCTCACAGAGCTTTATTGAGCGGCAGGGCTTGCTTGAAGACGGCTGGCTTGCCAGACTGCTGAAAATTTTCGGAAGTGAAGACGGCAATACCGCCACGGACGGCGAGCATATACAGGAAACGCCCGGTTCTAACGGATATTACATTCCCGGTACGTCGGATAAAATAATAAAACGGCGGCGGAAAATAACTACCTTTGTTTCGGGCGGAATACCCACATACGCGGTGGTGCTGATTGCCGTGGGAGCGGCTGCGGTGCTGACGGGCGGCGTGACTTTACTTATTATATTCATTAAACGGAGAAAAAGAAGAAAGGTGAATGTAAAGCTATGAAAAAACTGATTGGTCGTATTTTACCGCTCACCCTTGCGGCGGCAATGCTTTTTTCGGCTGCGGGCTGCGGCGAAAAGGTGACTCAAAGCGAGTCGTGGGTGGATGAGGAAATAGTGGTATCGGGCAGCGAGGGCAAGTATGTTTCGGGAACATCTGGCACATCGGGCAACGGTACGGACAATAAATTCGGCGATAACGCCGCCGCACCGAGCACCAAAACCGATATAAACCTGAAAGGCGCCGAGGTCGTTATATCAAGCTACGGCGACGCCTCGCAGCCGGGAACGGCGGTTTACAAAAACGAGCAGAAGCTTATACAGGAAATTGAGAAAAAATATAACTGCAAGCTTAGCTTTAAGTACATAACCGACGCGAACGTACACAACAAGACCTGGGTAACGCAGGCCTCGGCGGGCGTAAAATTTGCGGATATTGTGGGTATAAATACCGAGTTTCTTATGCCCTCGCAGATAATGAAGGGCTACATTGCCCCGATAGATTCATATTTTGATTTTAACGACGCCGCCCTGAACGGCAAAAAAATGAATATGGTAAGCTACAAGGGCAAGCATTATATGGTATTCCCGAGCACGTGGCAAAACGCGCCCAACGGGCTTTGGTTCAATAAGGCGCTGTTCTCCAAATTCGGCGTAAAAACACCCGCAGATTACGTTAAGGAAAACAACTGGAACTGGAACACATTCCTTGAATGCGCAAAGGCTATGACGAGAACCGACGGCGGAAAGAATTATTACGGCTTTGCAATGCAAAAGGGCACGGTTAGAGTATTCTTACAGTCAAACGGACTGCCGGTATCGCTTGTACGCGCCAATAAGGACGGCTCGCACAGTCTTGTTTTAAGCGAGGAAAAGGCACTTACGGCAATGCAGTTTGCAAAGGACCTTTTCAATAAAGAAAACGTTACCACGGGCAACCTGACCGACAGCGAGAGCACATGGAAAAAGGGCTTTGCGGCAATGATATTCGGGCCTTACTATAACGGCACTGCGTATATGGAAAGCTTAGGCTCTGGGAATGCGGGCTTTACATTCCTGCCGCTCGGCAAAAACGCAAAGGATTACACCGAGGTGTATAAATCCTACTGCGGAAAGGGCTGGATAATTCCCGCAACCGTTAAAAACCCGAAAGAAATATCAAAGGTGCTGTACGACTGGATATATCCGTATTCATGGAAACAGACCTGGAACGATTATCACGAGAAATTCTTCGGTGATTCGCAGTCGCTTAACACCGCAAAGGAAATGACGAACATAGCGTCGCGTAATTTTGAACTTGACGCTACAAAGTACGATTTTATAACCAATAATATTGCTTGGGGCGCGCTCGGCGTAGATACCGACCAAAGCCCGCAGGCGTATGCGGCGTCGGTCGCGGCGGACGCTGCGGCAGAGCTTAACCAGGTCTGGGCAGGCTATCAGCCCTAAGGCTTTTACCTACCGGGATATAAGACCGATTATATCCCGGTAGCCGAATTATCGGCGGTTTTCAAATAATTTACGGAAGAATGTGATGAAAGTGAGAATAAAAAGCAGAATTTTCGCGCTTATATCCGCTGTGGTTTTGCTGTTGCAGGCGGCATATGTCGGCGCGGCGGCTCTGCCAAACGGCGATAACGGCAGCTATATCGCAGCAGACGCTTCATCACAGCCGACATATCTGAATTATTTGAAAACAGTCGAAAATACATATCCTGAGGGCTCGTTTGCGGCGGAAAACCAAAATGCGGAGCTGCGGCAGGGGCAGACCCACACCGCATACGTAAGGGTAAGCACCGCAGGACTGTATGCGCTAAAGCTGACATACAGGGTGGAAGAGTCTAAAGGTCAGTATCCGTCGGTTGCGGTGGCGGTGAACGGCAAAGTTCCCTACCGAGAGGCGGCGGCAATAAATCTTATGCGGCGGTGGGAAAACGCCGAAAAGGATATAAAGGGCCTTACAAACGATACTATTCCCGAGCAAAAAGAGGTAAGCGCGGAGCAGACCGTTTATCTTAGAGATAATTCCGAGTATTACGGCGGCATTTTATACTTTTACCTGAACGCGGGCGAAAACAGGGTAGATATATACCAAAACGCCGAAAGCATTAAAATTTCAGGCTTGGTATTTGAAAATTACATATCGTCCAAAGCTTATGCCGAGGCAAAGGCCGAGCTGCACGGCGAAGCCTACAACGGAGTGCCCGTAATAATAGAGGGCGAAAGCGCGGTATATAAATCGGACGCATTGCTTTATGCGATAAACGACGCGTCAAGTGCGGGGGTAAGCCCCTCAAGCCCCTATAAAAAATATCTCAACGCAATAGGCGGCTCTGCATGGAGCAACCCGGGGCAGTACCTTGAATGGGAGTTTAATGCTCCCGAGGACGGATTGTACAAAATAGCGGTTAAATACCGCCAAAGCACCAAAATCGGTATGAACAGCTACCGCAGAATAACAATTGACGGAGCAGCTCCCTACAGCGAGCTTGAAGAAACGGAGTTTGCCTATTCGCCCGCATATAACAATCTGATCTTAAGTGATGAAAACGGCGAGCCCATGGCGTTTTATTTAACAAAGGGCAGCCACGTTTTAAGAATGGAAACGGTTATAGGCAGGCTGGGCGAGGTGCTGCCGTATCTTGAAGAAGCGGTGCGCGGGCTTAATACCGCATACCGCAGCATTATAATGGTGACGGGCTCAAACCCCGATACATTGCGGGATTACCGCTTGGAGGAGGTAATTCCCGATACAATAAAGCTGCTTGATACCGAGCGAAAGGAATTAGAGCGGTTATTCGATAAAATATCCGAAATAACGGGCGGCGGGTCTTCGGGCACTAAAATAATAGGCACGGTTAAAAAACAGCTGGCAGAGTTTGTGGACGACCCTTACAATCTTACAAGCGCGCTTGCCGATTTTAAATCCAACATATCGTCGCTCGGCAACTGGCTTACCGAGGCAAAGTCGCAGCCGTTGAGCATTGATTATATAACCGTTGCGGGAGCGGGGCAAAGCATTGCCTCCGCAAAGCCCGGCTTTTTAAAGGCGCTTAAATACAGCCTGCAATCCTTTCTTTACACCTTTACCGATGAATACAGAAACCACTCGGGGGAAGAGGATGTTATAACCGTATGGATAAGCTCGGGCGCGGCGCAGCATGCCGTTGTTAATCAGCTTACCCGCGCGGCGTATAACGAGAACACGGGGAAAAGGGTTGAGGTGAAGTTGGTTACAACCTCGCTTATTTCGGCAATAATTGCAAAAAAAGCGCCCGATATATGCTTAGGCGTAGCCCCCGACGCCGTAATGAATTACGCCTACCGCGGAGCGGTTGCGGATCTTGCGCAGTTTGCCGATTATAAAGAGTTGGCGGGCAGATTTAGGGAGAGTGCGGCTGTGCCCGTGACCTACGGCGAGCATACATACGCGCTGCCGCTTACGCAGACATACCCAATGCTTTTTTACCGCACGGATATTTTAGAGGATATGGGTATAAAGCTCCCTACGGACTGGGACGGCGTAATTTCGGCAATGGCGGCGCTTAAAAAGAAGAACCTTGAGTTTGGAGTGCCGTCCGACATACATTCGTTTTTAACGCTGCTGTTCCAAAAGGGCGGAACGCTTTACAACAGCGATTTAAGCGCGGGCACGGTTGCCGATTACAACTCTATTGAGGCGTTTACAACCTTTTCAAGCTGGTTTACCGAGTATAAATCGCCCATTTCCTTTAACGGGCAGCAGCGTTTCAGAACGGGTGAAATGCCGCTGATGATAGCGGACTACTCAATGTATAACAATCTGAATGTTTTAGCCCCTGAAATAAAGAATACGTGGGGCGTTGCAATGATTCCGGGAACATACAGGGAAAATGCGCTTGACCGCAGCGTTGCCGCAACGGGCACGTATGCCGTGATACTAAACGAGAAAAAGAAGGATGCCGCGTGGGATTTTCTTAAATGGTGGACCTCGGCCGATATTCAGGCGACATACGCAAAGCGGCTTGAAATGGCGCTCGGACAGTCGGGAAGATACAACACGGCGAATTTGCAGGCGTTTGAAACGCTCGGTTACCCTGCGGAGGTTTGCGCGCTTATAAAGAAGCAGGGCGAATTTGCGGTGGGTGTGCCCAATGCGCCGGGCGGGTATTATGTATCGCGCTATCTTACAAACGCGCTTAACAAGGTTTTGTATCAGGGTGAAATACCCGGAAACGCACTGCACGGCTTTGCGAAGACTATAGACGACGAAATAGCCTACAAGCGAGAGGAATTCGGGCTTGACGGCAAGTGAAAGGTTTGTGTTTTAATTGAGCGGTAATTTTTCCTCAAATTGGAAAAAGCATAGAGTTTCGGTGCTTTTTGCACTTCCCTTTTTGACGCTGTTTTTCATATTTGTTGTAATACCCGTATTCACGGCGGTGGTTATAAGCTTTACACGCTACAGCATTTTAAATCCGCCCGAGTTTGTGGGGCTGCAAAATTATCTTCGCCTGTTTTTAAAGGACGAAATATTCATAAATGCGCTTAAATTTACACTGCTTTTTGCCGTGATTTCCGCGCCGCTTTCCATGCTTGCCTGCCTTATTGTGGCATGGATGATAAACGATTTTCCGCCTATTATGCGCGCGGTGCTTACTTTTGTGTTTTACGCGCCCTCGCTTTCGGGCGGCGCGGTGGTTATATGGCAGCTTATATTCAGCGGTGATTCCTACGGCTTTGCAAATAACGCGCTTGCAAAGCTCGGTATTATTACAGAGCCGGTGCAATGGCTTTCGGATACGAAATATATGTTCGGAATACTGCTGGCGGTTACGCTGTGGGGAAGTCTCGGAACAGGCTTTCTTTCCTATGTTGCGGCGTTCAGGGGTATAGATGTAAGCCTTTATGAGGCTGCGGCGGTTGACGGCGTTAAAAACCGCGTACAGGAGCTTTGGTATATCACTGTGCCCGCGCTGCGCCCGCAAATGCTCTTTTCGGCGCTTATTTCAATAACAGGCTCGTTCAGCGTGGGGGCTGTAAGCAGCGCGCTGTTCGGAAACCCGAGCCCGAACTACGGCGCACACACCGTGGTGCTGCATATGGAGGACTATGCAAACGTGCGGTATGAGTTGGGCATGGCGTGCGCTATGGCTACGGTGCTTTTCCTGCTTACGGTTGCGGCAAACAGGATTTCGGGTAAATTTATTTCAAGGATCGGCAAGTAAACAAAGGCAGTTGGGGGGAAGAACAGATATGTCGCACTCGGGCACGAGATTTAAAAGGGGCAAAGCGGGAAACGCCGTTATGTTTCTTTTTATAGCGGTTATCGGTATATTTATGCTGATTCCGTTTATATACATCATAAATAACGCGTTTAAGCCGATAGAGGAGCTTTTCCGTTTTCCGCCGAGAATTTTTGTGCAGAACCCTACGCTTTCGAATTTTGTTACAATGTTCAATTTGTTAAGCGAAACGGCAATGCCGTTTTCACGGTATGTTTTCAACACGGTCTTTCTTACGGTAACGGGCGCTGCGGGGCAGATAATACTGGCATCGCTCTGCGCATATTCGCTTGCCATGATACCGTTTCCCGGCAGCAAATTTGTTTTTAAAATAATAGTTTTTTCGCTTATGTTCAGCAGCACGGTAACCGCCGTGCCGTCAACGATAATTTTTGCGAGATTGGGGCTTATAGACACATACGCGGGTATGCTTTTGCCGGTGCTTGTATCTACCATGGGACTTTACCTTATGAAGCAGTTTATGGAAAGCGCCATTTCTCCCACCCTTTTGGAGGCGGGAAGAATTGACGGCGCGGGCGAGCTTAGAATTTTCTTTAAAATAGCAATGCCGCTTTTAAAGCCCGCGTGGCTCACGCTTATAATTCTTTCCATTCAGTCGCTTTGGGGCGCGCAAAGCGCCAATACATACAGCGAGGTATACAAAACCCTGACTCAGGCGTTTTCGCAAATAGCGGTCGGCGGAATTGAAAGAACCGGCGCGGGCGCGGCAATTTCGCTTATTATGATTTCCGTACCGATGGTGTGCTTTATAGTAATGCAGTCTAACATTATCGATACTATGGCGTCATCCGGTATAAAGGGGTAGATTAAATGAAGAGGATAATCAAAATACTGAGTATATTCTTTATTTGTCTGTCGGCTTTCAGCACTTTATTTGTAAGCGCCGACGCCCCTTATGTGAATTACAATTATTCAGAGGAAACAGGCAAGCTTATATACGCGCCGCAGGCTTATCTGCCCGAGCGGGTGGTTTACGCGGGGGAGTTAGGTTTAAGCGATTTCAAAAACGCGGCGGATATATTTTACCGCGACGGCTGCCTTTATGTTCTCGATTCGGGAAACAGCAGGGTAGTAGCCTTAAATTCTGATTTTTCCCTTAAAAGCGTTTTTAATTTTTCCTTTCCCGATGAAACGGAGGAAAACAGAAATATATCGGGTGCTAAGGGGGTTTTTGTAAGCGCGGATACCATTTACATAGCCGATACGCTCCATGCCCGCATTATCGCGGCAAGCAGGGAAAACGGGCAGGTTTCAAGGCTTATTACGGTGCAAAAGGCAGAGGCGTTAGGTCAGGGCTTTGTGTTTAAGCCGGCGGCGGTAGCCGTAGATTCCGACGGACTTTTGTACGTGGTGGGCGACGGAACGTATGAGGGCGTTATAAATATGAACGCCGACGGCGAATTTTTAGGCTTTTTCGGCAGTAATACCGTTTCTACCTCGGTGTGGGATCTGTTTTGGAGACGCTTTTCAACCAAAAAACAGCGAAAGACCATGCTGCAGCTTATACCGCAGGATTTTTCGGGTATTGATATTGACAGCTCGGGATTTCTGCTTACCACCGCTTATACCGCGCAAAACGGCGCTATGGTAAAAAGGCTTAACCCCGGCGGAACGGATGTTATAAGAAACCGTTCGCGCATAGGCGTGGCGGGCGACCCCGGGACGATTTGGAGCGGCAGTATGGCGGGAAAAAGCAGCTTCAGTGATATTGCAGCCGGCAGCGATAATATTTACGCCTGCCTCGATTACAAGCGCGGCAAGGTATTTTGCTATGATAACGACGGATATATGCTTTACAATTTCGGCACAATAAGCGATCAGACAGGCGGGTTTTCAGCCCCTGCGGCGCTTACCTACCTCGGCGATAACAGCCGTATAGCCGTGTTGGACAGCGAAACCGGGGGGATTACGGTTTTCGGCGCTACTGATTATGCCGAGATGATAAACACGGGCATTCACTACGAAAGGCGGCTTGAATACGATACTGCTTTCGGTTACTGGAACAAGGTGATTGCGCTTAACAGCGGCTGCGATTTTGCGCATAATTCCTTGGGTCAGATATATTTCAATAATTCGGAATACGGGAAAGCCAAATCAGAGTTCAGAAAAGCAAACAACAGAAATATGTATTCAAAGGCGGTCAAGGAGCTGCGCAGCGAATGGATATTCGGTAATATACATATTATTCTCATAATAACGGCGGCAGTTGTTGCGGCGGCGGTGTTCATAAGCCTGCGGCGGCGCTTTAAAAGGAGGAAACGGAGTTGAACAGGCTGGCGGAAAGCTTAAAATACACATTTAGCATTTATTCGCACCCGTTTGACGGCTTTTGGTTTATGAAGTCGCAAAAACGCGCGTCCTATAAAACGGGGCTTGTGCTTTTTATGCTTTTAATAGTTACAACCGCCGTAAGAATATATACCACAGGTTATATTTTTTCAAGCGTTTCGCTCGAAAGCTTTTCGGTTTGGCTGTTGGCGGCGGTTATAGTGGGGCTTACCGTGCTTTACTGCACCTCAAACTGGGCGCTTACAACCCTGCTTGACGGCAAGGGGACTTTCGGTGAAATATTCACCTCGGTAATGTACAGCCTTACCCCCGTAATACTCATAAATCTTCCCATGGCGGCGCTCAGCAATATTATTACCAACGAGGAAGCGTCGTTTTACGGATTTATAAACACCGTGGCGATAATATGGTCGCTGGCGCTTTTGCTTATAGCCAATATGCAGATACAGGATTTTACAATGACCAAAAGCATTTTAACCTTTTTGGGAACGCTTGTAATTATGCTGATTATTGCGGTTATAGGAATACTTTTTATAAATTTGTGCCAGCAGGTTTACGTTTGGGTGTTTTCGATAGTGCGCGAAATACTTTACAGGCTTTAGGAAAGGGCGGCAGAACGGAGGATAAAATGAAGAAAAAATTTATATGCCTTGCGCTTTGCGCCTTGCTTGCCGTTCCTTTAGTTACGGCAAATGCCGAGCAGAGAAATGTGCCCGTCGGCTTTGAAAAGGTGCTTGAAAACGGCAGATATGCTTTACTTTACAATTCGGAAACGGATGAAATAGCCGTCGGTACGGGCGGGAATATATGGTACTCAAACCCGCAGAACAGAGAAAGCGACACTCTTGCGGATTCGCAGGAAAAATACAACCTGAACAGCCAAGCGATACTTTATTATTACAGCGGCGAATCGCTTACCGCGACGGACAGCTACTCAAATTCAACCAAGCTCGGTCAGACCGAGCACAAAACCGAAAACGGCGCGTTTTGCGTGACCTATAAATTGGGCGAGCAGAAGTTCAGTATAAACAAGCTGCCGCAGGTCATATCCCGCAGCCGTATGGAAAAGGAGATATTGCCGAAGCTTGACAGCGGCGACAGGGAAACGCTTTTAAACAGATATTCGCTTTACAGCAAATCGGAGCTTGATAAGGAAAGCTACAAAACGGTCAAGCTTAATTTCCCCGCAATTGCCGACCATGACATTTACGTGCGGGGTCAGCTGCCGGATTACCTCGGCGAGGAGATCTGGAGCATTTTGGCGAGGATAGGCTACACGCTTGACGATTTGCAAAGGGATTGCGATGAAAACAGCGTGGAGAATACATACACGCCCTCGGCAAGCTTTGAGCTGACGCTGATTTACGAACTGACCGACAGCGGATTTTCGGTTGAATGCAACCCGAAGACCGTAAAATTCAGCGAGGACTATAAGCCCGTAAGGCTTGAGCTTTTGCCCTTTTTCGGGGCGGCTGGAACAGACGAGAGCGGCTATATGCTTGTGCCCGACGGCTGCGGCGCGGTAATTGATTTCAATAACGGCAGGCTTAGCTCAAACGAATACTGGCGCACATTTTTCGGGGACGACAGCGCCGTGATGAAAACCGAAACAGAGCCAAAGCGCCGCGAGCTTACGCTGCCGGTGTTTGCCCTTTCAAACCGAAACGGCGGCTTTTTGGCGGAAATAGAAAGCGGATACGAGTGCGCGGGCATAGGCGCGGATATTTCGGGAAAATCAAACAGCTATAACAACATTTTCCCGTTTTTCACCTTGTTTACCTCGGACTCGGTAAACATAAGCGCAAATAAAAGCGACAGCAATATGTTTATTGCAACCTCCGAAAATATTTTTTCGGGGAATATAAAGGTCAATTATCATTTCACGGAGGAATACACCGCGTACGACGGCTTTGCCGCCCTTTACCGCAATATACTGCTTAAAAACGGAGGCTTGAAGCCGAGCGCGAAAAAGGAAACAGGGGCGCTTAATATAGAATTTATAGGCACGGCGCTTGTAAAAAAGAAATTTTTGGGTTTCCCCTATAACACGCTGACCTCGCTTACCGATTATAAAAAGGCGGCAAAAATTTTAGAGGAGCTGGGCGAAGATAACGTAAATATAACCTTTACAAACGCGCTTGAAGGCGGTAAGCTGCAAAAAAGCGCAGCCGAAATAAAGCCGTCCGCCGCACTCGGCAGCTCGGGAGATTTAAAAAAGCTTAAAAAGCTTTGTGGGAGCGTCTCGTTCTCATACTATGCGCTGCGGCAAAGCAAGGCGGCAAAAAAGGCAATTTCACACTCGGTAAGCGATGAAGAGGTGAAAATTTACGAATACGACCCGATATCGCGGTTACCGCTCAAAAGCGGCGCTTTGGTTCAGCTTTCCCCCTCGGTTTTGCAAAAAAACTCCGGCAGCGTGTTTAAAAGCTGCAAAAAACGCGGCATAACGGCGCTTACCGTAAGGGATATAGGCACATATCTTAACAGCGACCTCGGCAGAAGCAGACAAATTGACAGATACAAGGCGCGTGTGTGCACGGAAAAGTATTTTGAAAAGCTGTCGGGAAAAATCGATATTTCGGCGGATAACGCGGGGGCGTATGCCTTTAAATATCTGTCGGGCGTGCGGAATATTCCGGTAAGCAGCAGCGATTACGGCATATTCAGCAAAACCGTGCCGTTTTACGGGTTAGTCTTGCGCGGTGTGCTGCCCGTTGTAACAGAGCCTGTCAACACATCTGACGATATGCAAACGCAATTTCTTAAAACCGCAGAGTTAGGAGCGGAGCTGCAGCTTTCGTGGATATATTCCCCCGCTGCCAATTTGCAGGATAACACGGAGAATTACTATAACCGCAGCTACCGCGACACCTTAAAGCAGGCAAAGGCCTATTATACAAGGCTTAAGGAGCTTTATAAGGCTGTGGGCAGCAGCGTTATAACCGGGCATAAGGCAGTTTACGAAAACGCAGCCGAGGTGAAATATGAAAACGGCGTTACGGTTTTGGTGAATTACGGAAACGATAAGATAACATATAACGGCGCGAGCGCCGAGCCGTATGATTTTACGGTTATAAAATAAAAAATCGGGAGGGAAAAACAGCTTGAAAACTTCGGGTGCGAAAATCAAAAGCCGACTTGCAAGAAAAGAGGCGTTAAACGGTTATCTGTTTATATTGCCGCTGCTTATAGGGCTTACAATGTTTTTCATTATTCCGGTTGTAAAATCCTTTTTATTCAGCGTGACCGATATTTCCTTCGGCGCTGCGGGGTATAAGGCGGAAGGCTTTGAGGGCTTAAAAAATTACAAATATGCGCTGTATGTAGATACCGAGTACAGGCAAACGGTGGTTTCCTCGGTGCTTAATATGCTGCTTACAACGCCGCTTATAATGGTATTCAGCTTTTTTGTGGCGTCGGTGCTTAATGCGAAATTTCGCGGCTGCACGTTTTTTAAGCTGATTATGTTTATACCGGTAATAATAACGCTGGCGCAGACCCAAACGCAGCTTGAAACGGGAATGAACGGCTTTTCCGACTACAAGGACACCTTCGGCGTAGCCACCGCCTCGTTTACTTCGCAAATATCGGAGTATTTGCAGAATATAGGTATAGATAAAGCCGTATCCGAAAGCATTGTGGGTATTGCGGATAAGGTTTACGGTATTATAAACGATTCGGGAATACAGATACTTGTAATGATAGTGGGAACGGGTTCTATTTCGCCGTCGCTTTATGAGGCGGCAACGGTTGAGGGGGCTACCGCGTGGGAAAGCTTTTGGAAGATAACCTTTCCTATGGCGGGGCCTACCATATACACCTGCCTTATATACACAATTATAGATTCCTTTACCGCCGATGGCAACGGAATAATGTCGATGATAAGCAATATGTCCTTCAATAAGCAGGAATTTTCCATTGCCTCGGCTATGGGGTGGATATATTTTGCGGCAATTGCCGTGATACTCGGAATAGTTGCGGTAACCGTTTCAAGGCTGCTGTTTTACTATGACGATTAAAATTTGTGAAAGGGGAAAGGCTCAAATGCCAATCGGCTTAAAAAAGACCCTCTGCTCCGATACGGCGCGGAAAAAAGCGGTTAATTTGTGTATATCGGCGCTGCGGCTGATATTGCTTATAGGCATAAGCTACGTTATACTTTATCCTATTTTATCAAAGCTTTCCGTGGCGTTTATGGACAGGGGTGACCTGAAGGACCTTACGGTAAAGTGGGTTCCGCGGCATTTTACGCTGAAAAACGTTAAAACTGTGGCTTCAATACTCGATTACGGGAAAACGGTTTTAAAAACATTCCTTTTGTGCGGCGCGGTCTCCCTTTTGCAAATATCCGCCTGCACCCTTGCGGCGTACGGCTTTGCACGGTTTAAGTTTAAGGGCAGGGGAATAATATTCGCGTTGGTTATAGGCACGCTGGTTATTCCGCCGCAAACATATATGGTAACGCTGCTCACCCAATTTCAGGGATTTGATTTTTTGGGAATAATAAAGCTTTTTACCGGCGGCAAGGGAATAAACGTGCTTAACACCGTTTGGCCTTTTCTGCTTACGGCGGCTACGGGAACGGGCATACGCGCGGGGCTTTTCATCTTCCTTACGCGCCAAACCTTCCGCGGTATGCCGTATGAGCTTGAAGAGGCGGCAAAGGTTGACGGAGCGAATGTTGCAAGAACCTTTGTTTCAATAATGCTGCCGAACGTAGTGCCTACGGTTTTGGTTTGCTTTATTTTAACCTTTGTATGGCAATGGAACGATACCTTTTACGTTTCGGTTTACGCGTCCGAATTAGGGCTTATAGCGCAAAAGCTCGATTCTCTCGGGGTGCTTGTTACTACATATTTGGGCGGCTGGTCTACCGTATCTGACGCAAACACCGGGCTTTTGGTAAGCGTGGGGTATCTTATGGGAATGGCACCGCTGCTTGTTATGTTTCTCGGGTGTCAGAAATTTTTCATTCAGGGCATAGAACGCACGGGACTTGTGGGATAAGGTGCGGAAAGGAGATATTGAAAAATGAAAACAACGCTTAAAAGAATTATAATTTGCTTTCTTTCCGCAATTCTGCTTTTATCGGGCGCGGGGTGCAAAAATAAAAAAACCGATACCCCGAAAAAGAATAACTCTACGCAGGAAAGCAGCTCAGAGAGCGGCGGAAGCGAGGATATACCGTCCGATAATATATCCTTTGACGGGAAAAAGAACGACGGCAGCTTTTCGGATACAACGTCGCAAATAAAACCCGCCCCGCAGGAAAATTACCCCGATTATACAAAGGTGTACGGTGTTTCTCAGCTTGCGAAAAGCGAAGACCTGAAATTTTTTTACAAGGGTATGACCTACGCCTACGGAATTACCGAAAGCGGCAATGAGGTAATAGCCCTGATAGACCAAAACAACGGGGATTACATAGATATTTTAAGCGGTGCGGGAAAACCTGCGCTGCGCAATAAAAACAATCTCGATTTGGTATCGGTAAGCGGAATAAAGGATTTTGAGCGCAGTATGTCGGACGGCTTTATGCGGCTTGAGGTATACTACACACTCAGCGGCGTTGCCGCGGCGGACTCGGAGCTTATTACTACCTACACGTTTAAGGACAGCACAATAAATGTTTCGCAGCATATAAGCTATAAATCGGACAGATATGCGGCGTCCCCCGAAAGCTCGTATACCGAACGGATGGTAATGCAGAAATACAAGCTTAAAAAAGCGGACGTTGTGGGAAAATGGAAATACCCCGCAAACGGCGATTATCCGTATCAGGTAAGCGAATCGGTTGCAACGGTGCTTGAATTTGACGAAAACCACAGGCTTTACACATTTTTAAAGACCGAAAACGAGGATGAAGTTATATATTCGCCCGAATACCCCGAGGTAAATATTCCGCTTTCGTTCAGCGAGGGCAAAGGCGTAAATTGCACGGTGAGCTACGATTTGGTTCCAGCTACCGTTTCGGGCGGCAAAAACGATAATTATTATGCGCTTTTCCGCGGGCGCGGCTCTGATTACGCGGTTGGCGTCTTCCCCACAGCCGCAAATACAGAGGACTCAACCGTGTTTGTGGGAAAAAGCGTTGATTTGAACCTTAACGTTTCCAACCTTGTATCAAAGGATGTAAACTTTTCGCTCCGCTATGATATAAGGGATTATTACGGTAAAGTAGTGGATTCGGGGCTGTTTATTGACAATACGGCGTATGCGGGCACTTCTATGAACCGAAAAATACATATATCCGGCAGCTACGGAATGTATTATATGAACATTTACGCCATGTCGGATGTGTATACCCATTTAGAGTGCTATCCGTTTGCGCTTATTCCCACAGCCGATTATAAATACAGGGCGACAAATCCCTTCGGTATGACCTCAATTGCCGATAACGGCTATAAGGACGACGCAATGACCGCCGCAAAGCTTAATGTAAAAATAGGGGTAGGCTGCTACCGTGTTGTGGCAAACGCCACTGGTTACCAAATGGACGCGGCAAGATATATGCACGATAACGGAATAAGCCTTAACGCGCAGCTTAATATCAACAATGTTAAGCCCACGGGTTTGAAATCGGTTAATGAGCTTGTGAGCGTTATAGCCGATTATGCGGGAAAGCTGAAAGGTCTTACCGACGATATAGAGGTGGGCAACGAAACCAACTTTTCATATTCCGAGGGAAAAGAGGCAGACCCCGCGGCATATGCCGAAAAATATTTAAGCGATATGTACGAGCCAGCAAGCAAGGCGGTACGCGCCGCGGGATATAAATACCTCGGGGCGGGAATTTCCGGCTGCGACAGGGGCTGGCTTAACGACGTTATAGGCAAGACCCGGCGGCTGTGGAATTTAATGGACGTACTCTCGGTGCACCCATACGGCTTTCCCTGTATGCCCGATATATACGGCAACGGCTCATACAGCAACAAATGGAACTACGAGGGCTCGCTTATGCGGGTTAAGGATATTTTCAAAAAGAACGGCGAGCTTAAATGGTATATCACCGAAACGGGATACCCCGTTTCCCCCGCAAAGCCCCTGCAGGTTGAGCTACGCACGCAGGCGGATTATGATATGCGCATAATGGTATTGGGGCACAGCTACGGCGCTTCCAAAATAGAGCTTTACTGCTTTTACGACAGGCTTTCATTCGGCAGCGGCTTTAATGCGGACGATACCGAAATGGGTTACGGTATGTTTTATCAGCCGGACTTTTTGGGGGTTGTAAAACCGAAACCGGTTGCGGCGGCGTTGGCGGTGCTGAACCACGTTACCGACGGCGTGAAGAAAACCGAAAGCAGCGCAAAATACACACGTGCGGACGGCACGCTGCGCGCCTTTAAAATGTCGCTCAGCGGCGGAAAGAATATTTACACCGTTTGGTCGAATAAATACCCGCTTTGCAATGCCGTTGTGGGGAATCAGAACGACAGAGAGCCCTCTCTCCCGTGGACGGACCAATGGAGCGGAAAATATGAGGACGTGACCTTTGACGCGGCAGGCGGCAAGGTGACCGTTACCGACGTTATGGGCAACACCAAAACCTATACCGCCGTGAACGGAAAGGTGACCGTTCCGGTTTCGGGCTCGCCGCTGTATATTGACGGAATAAAGTAGAGCGGTAAAAAAATATGAAAAAGAATTTAACGCGTATTATTTCGGCGGCGCTTTGCCTGTTTCTTGCGTCGCCCGGGGTTTTTGCACCTAAAATTGCGGCTCAAACGCCGTATGAAGCGCATAACGGCATACGGACAATAAGCGATTGCTCGGCTGTTACGGGCAGGCGGGCAACCGCAAACGTGCCTGACGGACACGGGTTCATGGTGGCGCTTACAGCCGCGGGGTCAAACGCCGAAAACATAACAAACGCCGATTTCGACACGGGAATTTTTTTCACAAGGGCGGAACTTGAAAAAGGCGCGTTTGTAATTTATTTCTCGCATGACGAAACGCGCCTGAGGGCATCGGACGGCGAAACGGAAAAGACATATGCCGATAATGTTTTTATGTTTATTTTCGATAATATGGCAGGCGGCGCGAGAATACAGCTCGGCGGCAATAAGGAAAGCACAAAGCCGATATATTTTGTATCCTCAAGTGACGGGCGGCTGCTGCGGTTTGATACGGCAAATGCGTCCACGGGCTTGGCAGTTGATAAGGAGACGGGGACTTATTACAGCGAGGGCTACTGGATAATTCCCGGTGCGTCGCTTAACCTTGACGGCATATCGGCAGAGGGAAGCCATAGTCTTGCGGGGATAAAGTGCAACCCACGAAACAGAACGGCAAACGGCGGCTATGTAAATGCTACCTGTAATTTTTATTACGATAATTTCTGCTTTGCGGAAAATTTGTCGGATATTTTCGGTTCTTCCGAAAGCGGCGGATTTGAATACGAAGCGGGCTCGGTTTACCCGGTTTATAAGCTCGGACCGCAGAGGTATGCAGGCGAAATTGCGACGCCCTGCGCGGAAAACGGGCTGAAATTACATAAAAACCGCATTTCGCTTAAAAGGGGAAGAACCGGGTACAGGGCGGATATTTATACCGATAAAAGTGTTTATATATCTTCGGTAGAAGTCCCCGCGGGGAGCGGATACACCTCGGCTTACCTTGCCTGCGGCGGAGATATGCTGATACAGGCGGTAAGCGGCGGCAGCGTATCGCCCACGGAAAAAATAAACTGCGCGGGGGATATTAACCGCGACGGTGCGCGGGACATGCGCGACATTATAGCCCTTAAAAAGCTGACGGCGGCAGCGGGCTGCGAATACAACAGCGATTTAAGCGGCGACGGCAGAACAGACGCGGCGGATATGGTTTTGCTGAGGCAAATGCTTTTGGGGCTTGAAACGGCTGTGTTTGCTGGAGAGACCGCCGAGACATATGTTTACGATGAAAATAATTACCCCGATTATTCGGGGAAATACGGGGTGTCAAAATTGGAAAACAGCAAAAACAACAAATTTATATTCAAGGGTGCGGCATATACCTATGTCGTTACCGCGGCAAATGAAGAAATACTTGCGCTTAACGACCGCGTTACGGGGGATATGATAGATATAACCGACGGCGGCGGAACGGCGGTGCTGAACGATGACGGCAACGCGCTGCTTGTGAAAAAAAGCGGAATAGAGCGCCTTGTGCCCGAGGGCAACAAATTGAGCGTTTACTATTCCTTAACGGGTGCGGGAGCGGAAAGCGCGAGCATTGTAAACACATATACATTCCTTGAAAACTGCATAAGGGTATCGCAGCATATAACCTTTAAATCCGATAAATATACGGCGGCGGCTAAATATTCCTCCGTTGCGAGAAAGGTTTTTCAGAGCTACACCTCAGAGGACGCGCGAATGGTAAGCAAATGGGTGTACCCCGAAAACGGCGATTACCCGTATCAGTTGGGCGAATCGGTGGGAACGGTTATGAAATTCGATAATAACCACTCGCTTTACACCTTTTTGAGCGTGGCTGAGGACGCGGCGCTCTACCCGCCCTCACACCCTAATCAGAGCATACCGCTTACGTTTGAAAACGGCAAGGATATAGATATGACTGCCGAATACAGCTTAGTTCCCGCAACCGTTTCGGGCGGCGAGTACGACGGCTATTTGCCGCTTTTCAGCGGCAGAGGCTCGGATTTTGCCGCAGGAGTTTTCCCGGTAACCGAAAACACCGAAAAATCCACTGTTTTTGTGGGCGACAGCGTGGATTTACGGCTTAATGTTTCAAATCTTGTTCCGCACGGCATTAAGTATACGCTTTGCTATTCGCTTTACGATTACTACGGCACGCTTATAGATGTGGGCAGCTTTGAGGATGTTCCGCTTGCCGCCGAAACCGCCGAAAACAGGGCGCTGCATATTGAGGGTAAATACGGTGTGTACTACATTGACCTTAGGGTGCGCACAGATAATTACGAGCATACAGAGTGCTATCCGTTCGCGCTTATTCCCACCGCCGAATATAAGTACCGCTCCACAAATCCGTTCGGTATAGCGTCCGCTGCGGATAACGGCGTGGAATCCGACGCGATGCTTGCGGGCAGGCTGAATATCAAGGTGGGAACAGGCAACTACCGCTTTGTGGGCAACGCAAAGGGGTATCAGCGGCAGATGACCGAATATCTGCGCGAAAACGGCGTGAAGATAAACGTTCAGCTTAATATGAACAGTATAAAGCCCTGGGGCTTTAAAACGGTTGAAGAATTTGTAAAGGCAATGAATGACTATCTGCCCGGACTTCGCAGCATTACCGACAGCGTGGAGATAGGCAACGAAATAAACTTTTCCTACACCGAGGGCAAGGAGGAAGACCCGGCCGCCTATGCCGAAAGGTATATAAACGATATGTATATACCATCAAGCGATACGGTGCACAGCGCAGGCTTTAAATATGCCAATGCAGGAATATCCGCCTGCGACACCAACTGGTTTGATAAGGTAATGGGTAAAACACAGGAGCTTTGGGACAGAACGGATATACTTTCGGTTCATCCCTACGGTCACCCCTGTATGCCGGACCTTAACGGCAAGGGCGAGCAGAGCGGAAAATGGAACTATGAAGCGGCGCTTATCAGAACCGTAAACGCGCTTAAAAAGCACGGCGAGAAGGAATGGTACATTACCGAAACCGGCAACACAACGCCGCCGCTTAATATGATGCAGACCGATCTGCGCACCCAGGCGGATTACGAAATGCGGGAGCTTATTATGGGTCACGCATACGGCGCTTCAAGAATACAGCTTTACTGCTTTTTCGACCGCGCTTCCTATAACAACGGCTACAGCGCAGAGGATGCGGAGCTGAATTACGGCATATTCTATCAGCCCGACTTTTTGGGCGTTGTAAAGCCGAAACCGGCAGCAGCGGCGTTTGCGGTTATAAACTCGGTAACGGACGGTATTGAAAAAACCGAGGAATACGGTAAATACACCCGTGCCGACGGTACTTTGCGGGTATTTAAAATAACCCGTAAGGACGGGGGCGACGTTTATGCGGTCTGGTCGAACAAATATCCGCTTTCAAACGGCATTTACGGTAAGCAGACAGAGCGCGTGCCCTCAATGCCGTGGATAGATAAATGGTCGGGCAAATATGAAAACGTGACCTTTAAAACCGAAAACGGCAGCGCAGAGGTAACCGACGTTATGGGCAATAAAAAGGTATATACCGCCAAGGATGGCAAAGTTACCGTTCCCGTATCCGGCTCAATACTTTACATAAGCGGAATAAAATAATTGCGCAAATCGCTTTGCCGACGTTATTCGGAGGTGGTGGTCTGCGGAGGCAGGGCTTAAATACAAAACCTAAATTCGGAAGGAGAAAATTTTATGTTTAAAAATGCAAGAAAACTTCTCTCGGCAATTCTTTCTTTAACACTGGTGGCGGGCGCTGTGTGCACGCTGCCCGCTTCGGCTGAAAACGTCGAAATCAACCCGCAGGAGCATTTGAGGTTTATAAGCAGCTGCTCGAATTTTGCCGCTGCCGTCTGCACCGACAAAACACCTGACGGAAAGGGCTTTAAGGTGTCTGTTGCGAATAAGAACGGCGCGCAGAATATAACAAAGCAATTTAAAACTATAGAAAATTCACTCTCGTTCACAAGGGATTCTCTGGGAAAAGGCGCTTTTATAATATGGTTTGGTCACGATAAGGAGCGAAACGGGGAAACCGCATATGCAAACAATAATTTCCTGTTCCGTTATGACGATGTTACCGGCTATGATATGCGGTTGAACGGAACTGCAAGCGCTCCCGCTCCCGTATACTTTATTTCCTCGGCTGACGGCACGGTTTTACGCAACGATGTAATCAACACGGCTACGGGGCTTGCAATGAATGCCGACGGCGAGTATTTCAACGAGGGGTATTGGGTAATACCCGGCTCTTCATTACAGCTTTCAAAATTTACGGATGACAGCAGCCACGAGCTTACATTGGTTCAGTGTAGCCCGACTAATAAGGACAGAAATAACGTTGATGTGAGCGCTGCATTTGAATATTATTACGACAACCTTTGCTTCGTGGATAATATTGAGGATATTCTCGGCAGCAAAACGGGTGATGACTTTGCCTACGGGGCGGGTTCAACCTACCCTGTTTATAAGTTAGGCTTTATGACCGGCAGAAACGGCGCAGAACCGAATATTTCGGCTGAGGGCGGCAGCGTTACCGCAACGGGTCTTTCGGACGGTTCGGTTTTAAACGTATATAAAAACAACGGCTTTATAGCGTCGGCGGCAGCCGAAAACGGTAAGGTGGTCATAAACGGGCTTGCAAGCGGCAGCTACAAATTCCAAACGGCGGATATAGACGAAAACGGTAAATACCGCAATGTTTCCGAAACGGCAGCGGAGTCGATAGCCGAGTTTGATTATTCGGGGCTGCATATAATACGCGATTATACCGACCTTACGGCGTACGACCCCGCAACCGGCATAGGCAACGGAACGAATAATGTTCCCGACGGCAGGGGCTTTATAACCCGTACAAAGGGCACGGACAGCGTTGAAAACTTCCATCCTTCTTTCTATAAGGAAATGCTTACATCGGAAACAGTTAATAACGGCGCGCTTGTATTTTATTATAAGTATGATGAGGAAAGAACCGTTAACGGCGAGACCAAAACGGCTTATGCAGATATTGTACCGAGACTTGCCTTTATGAAGGAGGGCGATACGGCGAATACGGTTGTTTCCATAAAAGCCGCCAACAATAACAGGCAGTCGGTCTACTTTATTTCCTCGCAGGACGGCACGGTAATAAAGAACAGCACCTACAATTCCTCGGTTCAGCTTGCGAAATCGGGCGATAAATACTACAATTCGGGCTGGTGGATAGTTCCGCTTTCGGCAATGAAGACATTGGCAGGTGTGGGTATAGAAGAACTCGGCGAAGAATATAAGCTTAACGGCGTTAAATTCCTCTGCAGAAATATTGCCCTTAGCGGCGGATTTTCCAAAGCCGATTGTACCTTCTATCTTGATAATTTTGCAATAATCGATAATATTGAGGATATTTTGGGCGCAAAGGACAGCAACGGTAATTACACCTTTGATTCGGGCTCGGTTTACCCCGTTTACAATCTCGGCGCGCTCGATACAGCAAGCTCCTCTCCGCAATTCGATAAATCGGCAAATGCCGTTCGCACGGGAAAGAGCTTAACCGTTAAACGCCCGGCAGAATATGCCGACAGCGCATGGAAGCTGAACGTTTATATCAACGGCAAGGGGCTTGCCGAATCGGTAAAGCTCGGCGCGGATGTAACCGAGTATGCCACAGCGGAATATAACGCGGCAAACGTGCGTATTCAGCTTATATGCGGCGGCAACGCCATTACCGTGACCGATATAAACCGCGCGGGTGATATTAAGGATAACGGGTATATAGACCTGCTCGACATTATAGCGCTTAAAAAGCTTACGGTAAACAGCGGCACAACCTATAACAGCGATATTGACGGCGACGGGTTTACAAACTCTAAGGATATAGCGCTGCTCAAAAAAATGCTGCTCGGTGTGGCGGTATAAGGAGCATAATACACTGCGAAAATTTTCCGCAAGGCGAAAAACAGAGGAGCAAATATAAATGAGAGAAACGGTTCATAATGTTGATTTTTGCGTTGTAGGCGGCGGTTTGGCGGGCTTGTGCGCCGCGCTTGCCGCAGCGCGGAAGGGAATAAAGGTTGCTGTAATGCAGGATCGCCCCGTATTCGGGGGGAACGCCTCAAGCGAGGTGCGTATGTGGGTATGCGGCGCTCACGGAGCTGATAACAGGGAAACGGGTATTTTGGAAGAAATAATACTTGAAAATTTCTATGTGAATCCCGAAAGCAACTTTTATGTGTGGGACAGCGTGCTTTTCGGGAAAGCGTTTACCCAGGAAAATTTGGAAATGATTCTTAATTGCAGCTGCCTTGACTGCACTATGGACGGAAATACGGTCAAAAGCGTAAAGGGCTGGCAGACTACCACGCAAAGCTACCATACCGTTAACGCAAAATATTTTGCCGATTGTTCGGGCGACTCTGTTTTAGCGCCGCTTACAGGCGCGGAATTTATGCTCGGAAGAGAGGATAAAGCCCGCTTCGGCGAAAGCATTGCGCCCGATACGGCGGATCGGAAAACAATGGGTATGAGCTGCCTGCTGCAGGCAAGGGAAACGGACAGACCGCAAAAATTTATTCCGCCCGCCTGGGCAAATAAATACGAAAGCGACGCCGACCTGCCGAATGTGGACCAGTATATGAACGATGACAACAACTTTTGGTGGATAGAGCTCGGCGGCGATAAGGACAGCATTGCGGATACGGAAGAGGTGCGCAACGAGCTTTTAAAAATCGTCTTCGGCGTGTGGGATCACATTAAAAACAAGGGCGACCACGGCGCGGAAAACTGGGCGCTCGATTGGGTGGGCTTTTTGCCCGGAAAACGTGAAAGCAGGCGCTATGTGGGCGATGTTATCGTAAATCAAAATGACGTTGTTTCGGGCGGCAGATTTCCCGACAGTGTGGCATACGCCGGCTGGACTATGGATAACCATTTCCCCGAGGGCTTTAACTTCAAGCCCGGCTGCGAGGATATAACCATTCAGCACCCGGTCAACGAGCCGTGGGGCATACCGTGGCGCAGCCTTTATTCAAAAAATATTTCCAATTTGCTGTTTGCGGGCAGAAATATAAGCGTTACCCACGTGGCGCTTTCTTCTTCAAGAGTTATGGCAACCTGCGGAATTTTGGGTCAGGCGGTAGGAACGGGAGCTGCGCAGGCAGTAAAAACAAATACCGATATAAGAAATATCGATATTGACGCATTGCAGCAAACGCTGCTTTATGACGATTGCTTTATACCGAACATCCGCCGCAGAATATCGCCGCTTGCGGCAAAGGCGGAGGTTAACTGCGAAATTGTAAGAAACGGGTGCGACAGGGGAGAAAAAAACCTATGGCTCGGGGAAAGAGGGGATTTTCTTGAATACAGGTTTGCAGAGCCTGCGGCTGTTAAGGAAGTACGAATAGTCTTCGACAGCAAGCTCAACCGCACCGAGCACAATATGCGGTGCAGCTACCCCTTGAATATGGCGCAGGCAAAGCCGCCCGAAACGCTTATAAGGGATTACACCGTTTCCTGCGAACTTGAAAGCGGCAAAATTAAAAATATTGAGGTTAAGGATTCGCATACGCGCCTCGCAGTACATAAAATAGGCGAAAGAATAAAGAACGTGCGCCTTATTCCGAAAACCACATGGGGCGATAAAAAATTCCGTGTATTCGGCTTTGAGCCGGTATAAATTGATAAAAATAAGCCGGCAGCGCACCCTGAAAAATTCGGTGTGCGCTGCGTGTTGTTAAAAGCTAATTCTTTTTGCGGTCAAGGGATAATCAACCCTTAAATCTGAACCGTTAGTGTTCGATAAAGGGTTGATTTTCTTTTATGAACCCAGTATTTATGTGCGTTTGCACAATATTTGCTTATCGGACACTTTTTCTAAAACAGTCCAAACTACGAAACAAATTCCTAAAATAATTTCAAAACGAACCATCGTTGTACAATTAATTATTCTGTAATGCGGCTTGCTTCCTAATGTAATCCTCTTCAAACCTGTTAGGTGTTCGATAACGGAGTACGGAATGCGGCCGTTTTTCATTATAGAAATTCGCATAGTCCTTCACGGCAATTCGGAATTCTCTCTCAGAGCGAAAATCGGTACGGTAAAGCTTTTCGGTTTTCATACTTTTGAAGAATGATTCCATTACGGAATTGTTAAACGGATTGCCTGGATTTGAGAAAGACTGCTTTACATTTAGGTCTTTTAAGCACATTCTAAATGTCGCCGAAGTATAGTTGCAACCTTGGTCACTATGAAACATCAAGTCTTGTGGTTGCCTTTCGTTATATGCTGCCATAAATGTGTTCTTCGTAAGTTGGGTGCTATTATTTAAAGAAATTCTATGTGATATCACTTTCCGAGCAAAGAGGTCAAGTATCACGCAGATATAGAATACAGTATTATTGTATTTAAAATATGTAATATCACTAACCCATACTTCATTTGGCCGCGTTACTGTAAACTGTTGCTTTAACAAATCTTCTTTTCGCTCAAGGTTCATATAATATAGTTTCTATGCACCGTGACCGATGCAAAACCAACCGTTTTCGTGCATGATATTATGTACGCAAGATTGCTTAAAGAAAACGGAGTGAGCATACTGTTTGAGAAAGAAAATATAGATACGGCATATATGTAAGAGAGCTGAAACAGCTCGGAATACCTATAATTTTTGAAAAGGAGGGAA
>OIYO01000490.1_pt1 | contig 32194 bp, 31 predicted proteins | sample 1588191 | NCBI WGS metagenome assembly OIYO01 (sample SAMN03283275) | human gut metagenome | biome: human-associated habitat; material: feces | host: Homo sapiens | place: Peru | collected 2012 | reverse complement strand
ATGAAAGGCACGTATACGTATCGGTACGTCGCTGATGCGTGCGGAAGTTACAAAGCATTTCCTTTCCAACCGGCAAATAAATAGAATACAAACATTCATATTTTTGAAGGCACAATAGATTTATTATCATATGCCACACTTCCTTACGAACAAGGTTCTGATTTCAAAAGTCAGAGCCTTGTTTTGTTGTTAGACGAATACAAATCGCCGAAAGATGTAAAGCATTTCTGCTTGTCCGCAGCATTAGTAAAGATTCTGGAAAGCAATACGGAGATTAAACCTGTTCATCTTAATTTGACTAATGATCCTGCAAGATAAAAATCTGCAGATGATATCAGTGAGTTATTGGAAGCGCAATATGAAGTGAAAAATGTTTTGTCCCTGTTAGAAAAGATGTAAACGTTTATTTTGTCACACATAAAAATTACCATATAAAAACCACGGAAAGGAGGTTTAAAGATGAAAAAGTACAACGTAACCATTACAGAAGCGCTCAAAAAGACAGTCGAAGTTGAAGCGGAAAGTCAGGAAGAAGCCGAACAAAAAATAGCTGATGATTGGTACAAGGGCGAGTATATTCTCGATGCAGATAACTTCACAGAAGTCAACTTTGAAGCCGAAGAAAAAGCATCGGAAAAGATGAGAATTGTTTTGCTTGAACCCGATAAAACGGCAAGAGTAGCCGAGATCGGAACAGAACTTGAGGATTTACAAAAGGTGGTTGGTGGTTTAATCGAACCCGCATATTATCTTGATGATCCGAACTGTTGTCTTGTTGTTAATGACGAAGGAAAGATAAACGGAATGCCGCTCAATCGAGCCATATATGGTAAGGATGGAAAGATGATTGACATCATTGCCGGGATAGCTTTTATCTGCGACTGCTCAACAGATCGATTTAAAAGTTTGAGCGACGAACAAATCGAAAAGTACAAAGAACAATTCAGATTGCCCGAAAAGTTTTTTAAATCCGGCGATGAGATTAAGGCTGTACCCTATCGGCCTAAACACAAAAATCAGGAAAGATAACGGAGGAATGTCTATGAAAATATTTAATGCCCATGCAGTAGAAACAAGAAAAGTTGACTTTATGGTTGTGGCAAGAACTAAGCAGGAAGCAGCAAAGAGAGTCGCGAATATTCTTGATACACCCGACCTTATTGACAATATGAATGTAGAAAGTTCGTTTGCATTTCAGCTTTCTGAAATTGAAGACAGTTGTCCTTATGACGATGAAGAAGAGTGCCTTTTTGATGAATTGTACTGACAGAGTTTCTCTGTCTTTAGTCTTAGCAAGCACTGAATTTGAACGGTCAAATTCGCTTGTTAGGGTTTTTCAGCCCCTAAAACCCCGAGAGAAACGGAGGAAGACTGAATGAGAAAAAGAGCTTTTCGCGTTGAAGTGTATCTTAATGAAAGTGAGCATAACCGTCTTTGCGATTTGTGCAGTGAAACTAAACTTCCTAAAACTGTTTTAATCCGTTACCTTATACAAGGCTATGTGCCTGCAAAAGCTCCGCCTGCCGATTATCATAAACTGATTCGTGAGCTTCGTGCTGTCGGCAACAATCTTAATCAGACTCTTGTCATCGCAAAAGCTAACGGTATTTTGAATGTACCTGATTTAAGACAGGAAGTACTTGATTTGAGAAAGATTGAAAAGGAACTGCGTGAAGCTTTTCAAATGAAAAAGTATGGCGGTAGTTAAGATTTGGAAAGTGACATCAAGACTTGATAAGGTTATCGGTTATGTCTCAAATACAGATAAAACTATAAATGAAAACTATGAAGAAGCCTCGATACAATCGCTTCATGACACACCTTGCTATGCAGTTGATGCAGATAAAACAGAGGACAAATATTTTGTAAAAGGCATCAATTGTCAGTCTGAATTTGCTTTGGAACAGATGATTGAAACAAAGAAGGAATTTAAAAAGACAGGAGGTATTTTAGCTTTTCACGCTTATCAATCTTTTGCACCCGGTGAGGTTACACCTGCAATTGCACATACAATAGGGGAAGATTTTGCAAAACGAATGTGGGGTGATAGGTTTGAAATCATTGTAGCTACTCATGTAAATGCCCATTGTGTTCATAATCATTTCCTTTTAAACTCTGTTTCCTTTGTAGACGGCAAGAAGTATTACGATAACAAAAAGAACTATGCAAAAATGCGTGAGCTTTCAGACGGGATTTGCAGGGAATACGGACTGACGGTTGTTGAAAGTCCTCTGTCGGGACAGACAAAGAAGTATGACGATTACGAAGCTGAAAAGAACAATATGCCTTCCAAAAACACCGTCATCAAGCGCGACATTGACGAATGTATCAAGCTGTCAATTAGTGAACAGGATTTTTTGAATCGTATGAAAAAGCGAGGATATACTTTTAATTTTGATGGAAAATATGCTACGATACACCATCAAAACTTTGAACGGGCACGGCGGCTTAAAACTCTCGGTGATGAGTACACACCTGAAAGCATTGCCGAAAGAATTGAACATTCATGGCGCAGTGAAAATGTTGACATTCCGAAGCAGGAATACCCCGCCTTTGAAATGTGGAAACAGTCAAAACCGAAAGATTACCGTATGGTTTATGTGCAGTTCGTTACCGTTGTTTCAGTTGTAAAAGAGTACCCGAACAAAAACAGAAATCTATATAAATTACTCGGTGATGAAATACGAAAGCTCGACAGACTTGTTGAGCAGCAGAACCTGTTGTGCGGAAATGATATTGATACACCCGAACAGCTGACAGCATACAAAGATAAATGCAAGTCTGAGATCGGCTTTTTCAAGTATCACGGTATGACAGCCGAAAAAGCTCTGCTTGCGTACTTAAAATCCGAGATACTTATGCCGAAAGAATTGAAATTTAGAGCAACTGATTTTTATGAAACGGGAGGTAACAACGATGTTCGACCTTGTAGGAACAATAAAAAAGAAAAGCGGACTTTCAGACCTGTTCGGTGACGGTATGTCTGTGCCGAAAAGCGTTCAGGATGTTATAAAAATAGACGCCGTGTATTCGGATGGAATCTTTATGACAGGTAAAGAACGCTTTTCCAAAACCTTTAAATTTACCGATATTAACTATGCCGTATCAAGCAAAGAGGATAAAGAAGCAAATTTTCTTCTCTACAGTGAAATTCTCAATTCTCTTGAAAACGGCGTTTCAACACAAATAACAATTGTAAACCGAAAGCTGAAAAAAACAGAGCTTCGTGAGTTGGCTTTGCTTTCCGACGCTAATGACGGCAAAGACAAGTACCGAAAAGAGATTAATGAAATGCTGACAATGCTTGCAAACGGAGCAAATGCTATTGTGCAGGATAAGTATATAACTTTAACAATTCAAAAGAAAACAGTCGAAGAAGCAAGAGCACATTTTAACCGTGTTGGCGCAGACATTACAGCTCATTTCGCTCGACTCGGCTCAAAATGTACCGAGATTGATTTGACAGAAAGATTACGCATCATACATGATTTTTGCAGACCGAAGGAAGCGGCAGATTACCACTTTGATTTGAGGGATGCAATGCGTAAAGGTCAGTCCTTTAAGGACTATATATCTCCCGACGGTTTTGAGTTTAAAGCAGACTACTTTAAGGTTGGAGATAAGTTCGCAAGGGTTATCTTTATTCGTGATTATCCCTCATATATCAAAGACAAGGTAATATGGGAAATTACTGACACCAACCGCAACATGATTTTTAATTTTGATATTGTCCCGGTATCTACGGACGAAGCGCAGAAGTACGTTGAAAAGCAGGCACTCGGTGTGGAAACAAACATAGCTAATTATCAGAGAAAACAAAACTCAAACAACAATTACACTTCAGTCATTCCCTATGATATGGAAGTTCAGAGAAAGGAAATCAGAGAATTTCTTGACGATATAACTGCTCGTGACCAGAAGATGTTTAAAGTTATTATGACGATTATGCACACGGCTGACAGCCTTAACGAACTTAACGCCGATACCGAAGCAATACAGGCTATGGGCAGAAATCATATGTGTCAGATAGGAGTGCTGAAATATCAGCAGCTTGACGGTTTTAATGCCACACTTCCCATCGGCATAAACAAAATAGAAGCAAGGCGAACTCTTACCACAGAGAGCCTTGCTGTTTTTATGCCATTTAAAGTACAGGAGATACAGCACGACGGCGGTGTATTCCAAGGTGTTAATGTCATCAGCAAGAATATGATAATTGTAAACCGCAGTTTTCTTCTTAACGGTAACTGCTTTATCCTCGGCGTGTCAGGTTCAGGTAAATCCTTTACAGCAAAGGAAGAAATGGTATCACTTCTTCTTTCAACCAATGCCGACGTTATCATTATCGACCCCGAACGCGAGTATAAAGCACTTGTTGAAGCAATGGACGGACAGGTCGTAAGGCTTTCAGCCACAAGCCGCAGTCATATCAACTGCCTTGATATTAACAAGGAATATGCGGACGGTGCGAATCCTCTTGCAATGAAGTCTGAATTTGTTTTGTCGCTCTTTGAACAGGTATGTGGTAAAAACGAAGTTACTGCAATGCAGAAATCAATCATTGACCGCTGTCTTGCAAATGTGTATAAGACATATATAGGGAAAAAGTACAAAGGCAAGCCGCCGACACTTGTTGAATTGTGTAAAGACCTTAGAGAACAGTCCGAACCTGAAGCAACCGAAATAGCGGTTGCTATGGAGCTGTTTGCAAGCGGTTCACAAAACACCTTTGCTCAGCAGACCAATGTCAATGTAAAGAGCAGGCTTATCTGTTATGATATTCTCGACCTCGGCAGTCAGCTTATGCCGATAGGTATGTTAGTTGTACTTGACAATATCTTAAACCGTATCACGCAAAACCGAGCCGAGGGAAAGGAAACATATATCTTCATTGATGAAATTTATCTCCTTTTTCAGCATGAATACAGTGCAAACTTTCTTTTCACTCTTTGGAAACGAGTTCGTAAGTACGGGGCGTACTGTACCGGCATTACACAGAATGTTGATGATTTGCTTCAAAGTCATACAGCAAGAACAATGCTTGCAAACTCCGAGTTTATCATTATGCTTAATCAGGGCGGTACGGACAGAGAAGATCTTGCAAATCTCTTGCAGATAAGTGAAACACAGATGACGCACATCACCAATGTTGAAGTCGGACACGGACTTGTAAAGGTCGGATCTGCTCTTGTGCCGTTTGAAAGAAAGTTTCCGCAGGATACGGAGCTGTACAAATTGATGAGTACGAAATTAAAAGAGTAAATTATCGAGGTGCTTATGGCAAAAGATGTTAAGCCTAAAGAAAAGATAATCGAGAGAAAATACAAAGGCTCTGTCGGTAAAGCTGCCGATAGAGCCAAAATCGTTTCAGTTAAAGCAAAAGACGGTATTATCGTTGCTAAGGACAAAGTTCGGGAAAGGGCAAATAACACTGAAGATTGCTCGCCCGGGCAGTATGCTACAGATAAAATTACCGAAGGTATGCACAAAACCGCAGAAGATGCAATCATTGTCGGGGATAAAGCCGTAAAAAGCAGCGTTCGCAAAGTTGAAGAAAAGAAAGCAGATAAAAAGACCCAACCTAAAAAAACAAAGTTTCGGACAGAAAACAGCAATGAAAATTCAGTCACGGTGAATTTTAAAGATAAGCAGAAAAAGCCCAAACAGCGCAAACAATTACCACCAAAAACAAGGGGCGAACTCTCTGTAAAAAAGCCTAAAGTCGAGCAAAAGCCTGTAAAATATGCTCATTCAGGTGAGAATAGAATCAAGCAAACCACTCGTAGTTCAGTAAATACAAAGAACGCAATTAAGACAGCCGATACTACATTTAAAAATGCTCAAAAATCAGAAAAAGCTGTCAAAAAGTCGGCGCAAATGTCGGCTAAAGCTGCCAAAAAAGCAGAAGAAGCCGCCAAGACAACGGTAAAAGCGGTTGGCAAGGCGATTGTTGAAACAGGTAAAGCAGCCGTTGCGGCGGCAAAAGGAGCCAAAGCTGCTATTGCAGCAGGCGGTGTACCTACTGTTATTCTTGTTGTCGTTATTTGTTTGCTTGCGGCTGTCGGCGGTACTTGCTTCGGGATTTTTCTTTCAAATGACAAAACAACCGGCAGCAAAATGACGATGACGCAGGCGATCTCACAGCTTACAACAGATTACTACACCGATTTGGAAGACTTTAAGTCAATTTATGAGTATGATCAATACGAAATCAATACGGCTTCGGGTAATATCGCCATTGATTGGAAAACGGTTTTGGCAGTTTATGCGGTCAAAACTACAACAGCAACAGACGGCTTTGAAGTTGTCACGATTGATGATAACAAGTATGAGCTTTTGAAAACAGTTGTAAATGACATGAATCCGAAGTCGGGACAAGTGACGAATAAGTCCATTCCGATTGTAACGGTTACGACCGATGAAAATGGTGTATCAATGAAAAAGACAGCCTATGAAACAAAAAAAGTGCTGACAATTACCGTCGGTAACTTATCAGCAAACGAGATATGCGATTTTTACCGCTTCAACGCAGAGCAAAAAGCGATGCTTTATGAGCTGCTCAGCGATGAATATACTGAATTATGGGACGAGCTTATCAATGCTTCGGGCCTAGTTATTTTACCGAACGGTTCGGTTGGCGGTTCAGGCAAATTTGTGTGGCCAGTTGCGGGCGATTATTCCATAACTTCTCGTTTCGGAACACGAGTTGATCCGATTTCAGGTGCGGTTAAGACCCACGGCGGTACGGATATCGCAGCAGCACAGGGAACGCCGATTATTGCGGCAGCAGACGGAACGGTTATTGCGGCAACATATAACGCAGGCGGTTACGGTTATTATGTCAAAATACAGCACGATGGTACTTACTCAACACTTTACGGTCACTGTTCGGCTTTGCTTGTTTCGGCAGGGCAGACCGTAAAACAAGGACAGGTTATTGCAAAAGTCGGTTCAACAGGTTATTCAACCGGTCCGCACTGTCATTTTGAGGTGATTCAGAATGGAATAAGGGTGGATGCGTTGTCGTTTTATGAGTAAAGTATTAATTAATGCTATCCAAGTTATATGATACAATTAAGAAAAATATTGAAGTTCGGAGTGAAAATATGCCGAAATATACCGAAAACGATTTGAAGAAAATCGTATATGATTTGCAATAAATTTGATTTTCATATAACTAAATCATTTGAAAAATGTCATAATATGCATTTTAGTATAGCGAATCAAAATTATTATTAAACTTCTCTATGCCGAATTTAGAACTACTCTTGCCTAAACTGATTTTATTACAATAAATTAGTTGTCATCAACCCGGTTTATTCAAATGAGGTAATATATACAAAACTCCAAGTTTAAATCTATCTTGATTTATCTTGGAGTTTTTAGATAAATATGTGTATGTTATATTTTATTAATTTATTTGATATTAGGCAATCAGTTATGAAAATGATTTCTTTAAAATTTACATTCAAAAAAACAAATGCAGTAATAGCATAGTTAATATTCTCATATTTTAAATTATCCAAAATATGAGAATATTAAAACAGCTTAGTGGTTGATTGTTTTACTTACTTTATAGTTCCCTACCATAACCGTCACAATAAAATATTTTGAAATATTATCATAGTCAAAATCAATACCACCACTATAATTCTTTAATGTTCTGCTTACGCTTTTTAGTCCAATGCCGTGCAACTGTTTATTTTCTTTTGTTGTAATCGGTAAATCGCCGTTTAATTTTGGCACATTGTCAGAGGAATTTGAAACAATAATTACGGAAATATCGTTTTTGAAATCTGTTTCTAAATATACTTGTTTTTGCTTGGATTTTTCTGTAGCTTCAACTGCATTATCCAAAAGATTACCCAAAATCGTTACTAAATCAAACGGTTCGATTTGAGATAAATTATTGTTTCTAACATCGAAATTGAAATTTATGTTATTTATTTTACATTCGGTGACATATTTATCAATTATAACATCTAAAGTATGATTTCCGCTGTGAGACACTTTACTGTAGTCTGTTAAGCTTTCGATCATTTTTGAGATATGCTTTTCAATTTCGGGATTTGAATTGAGATTTTTAATTGCAGATAAATGATTCTTTGCATCATGAGCATACTCCCTTAGATTGAGATTTTGCTGCTCCAAAATCTCAAAATATGAAATGTCTGTATTGATTTTATCTTGTTCCTGCTGTAATAAAAGCAATCTATTTTCTTTTTGGGCGTTTGATTGAAACGAAAAGAAAACAATAATTGTCGCAAAAAATAGAATAATACTTAAAAAACCTAAAAGTAGCTGATGCTCATATTTAATGGCGTTATTTACACAAATATACCAAAAGCAGGTCGTTGTAATCATTGTAACTATTGGATAAACAAAGAAAGTAACCGGTATTTTTACTTTGTTTCTATCCTCTTTTATGAATCTTATAATCAGCATTACGACAAAGAAAAGTGCAACTTTGCTTATAGTTATTTCGATTACCATCTGCATGACTTTTGATTGATATGATGAAATATGTAAGCTTGTAACAGAAGAAATCACAAAAACAGAAATAACTTCTAAAATAGTTGAAACAGTAATCATTAATACTGAATAGAAAAAGCCTCTGATTTTTTTAATGTTGAAACAAACTAATGAAAAAATGAAATTTGCAAAAATGGAGTAGACGGCATTTAACCACGCAGTATTTATTATAAAAATGCTTATGAAAGCTCCACATTCAAAGATAAATCCACCGATAATGAGTGTTATAAAAATTGATAATTTACGGTCTGATATATTGCTGAAAAAGACCAATGAGATTAGCATTTCAAAAAAGAAAACAACAATATATAAAATATTCATAATCATAGTTATCTTCTCCTTAAGTATCTGTACCAAAACTTGCGAAACGCTGCCTGTTTTCGTGAAGCAATCGCTATAGTGATTGTGTTGTTTAAAACTATTTCGTCGTAACGATATTTTGTGATATAGTGAAGATTAACGATGATAGATTTATGTACACGGTAAAAAAACGAGTTTTGAAGAATATTGCACCAGTGATCAAAGGTTTCTTTTGTTTTGTACACGCAGTTGGTTGTCACCAGAGTAACTTGCCGGTTTGCTCGTTCAACGTAAATTACATCATTTACAAGAATTTTGGTTTGTGAATTATTTGCACTGACATAAAAATCAATATAGCTTTCGTCTATGTATTCCATTGCTCTTTCAAGTCCGGTATAAAGTCTCTCGGGGTTAAAAGGCTTTTCAAAAAAGCGAAATGCTCTTAAATCCATAGCTTCATCCTGATAATCATTATAAGAAGTGACAAAGAATATTACAATTTTCTCGTTTCGTTCTTTTAATATTTTAGCAAGGGTAATTCCGTCAATATTATCCATTTGTATATCAAGAAATGCAAGCTGATACACGTTGTCGCTGTCAATAATTTCCTGAGGATTATTGACAGTGTCAATTTCAAAGCTTATCGATCTTTCCAGCAAAAATTTTTCGATATAGATTTTTATTTCATTAATATATTCCTGCTCATCATCACAAAGAAGTATTCGCATAATAATCTCCCAAAAGTGTTATCACATAAATTTTTGTGCGAAGCACAAAGGGTAGTTCAACCACTAAAAACGCAAGCCTTATTTATGGTTTATGTTTCAAGTTTTTAATTTTCAGCCTTTTAAGATAGAAAGTACAGAGGTAGTCTGGATGAAAATTTCTATGTGGTTTTTAGGTTAAGATTATTATATCATAAAAAGTTGTATTTTTACAATCATATAAATCTACATTTCGACGTGCAAACTCTGCGTTTCGACAAAAAAAGATACCTAATCCATCAATGCATGAAATAGGTATCTTTATCTGTTTTTATTAGCAGTCTCTGAAATATAAAGTTCAATAATTTTAAGTAACAATTCTTGTTTATCCATGGGCAGCATTTTTATTAAATTCGTGATCTTGTCAGTATTTTGGGTAGACGTACCTATAAGGTAATAGTCAGGAGTTTCACCAAGCACTTCACAAATTTTAAATATAAATGCTGTTGTAGGTGTATATTTCCCACGTTCTATATTTGAAATGTGATTTTTGGAAAAACCTATTTTTTCAGCAAGGCCTTCTTGACTAAGACCTTTTTCTTTTCGTTTAAACATTATTCGAAAGCCTATCAAATGTTGATCTAAAATCAATTAGCATCATCTCCACAATTATGCTAACATAATTTCAAATTTTTTAACACAAAGCGAGACAGATATAATCTGTTGTGATATGATTATTTGTATATTTATTTGATTAATCAGCCTGATTGTAAAAACATACGTTTCGACGTGAAAAATCCGCAATTCGACAAAACCTCTTGCAAAACTTTAATTATAATGGTAGGTTTGTGTCAGAAAGGAGGTGAGAGTATGAAGAATAATGTTGTAGAAAAAGCTTTCAAAAAAGTAATTGAAAAAACTCTTATTGCTGATGCCAACAGAACATCTTGTACGATTGTTTATCAGCCTAAAGCACCCGCTAAACTCGAAAAATTCAAAAAGGAAAACAGATGATTTCAAAATTATCTAACCGCATAACCCAAAATCTTTTTAAAAGACATATAATACTTGAAGAAGATCAAGAGCTATATACTTATGGGCTATTTATGATAATTTCACACATGACATTTTTCATTATAGCTGTATTGTTTGGGATTATTCTTAATATTACACTTTGGTCCATTCTGTTTTTCGTTAGCTTCTGTTTAGTACGCAATTATGCCGGTGGTATTCACGCAAATTCAGAGTTTAAATGCAGTATCATAACAACACTTTCAATACTTTTCAGTGAAGTAATAATAAAAGTTTTTATTGATTACGAATTAAAGTGGTGGGCATTTGCGATGCTTATAATATCTTCAATATGTTTGATTGCAATAAAACCGGTTGCTACATCGCAAAAAGAAATAAGCATTCAGGAGAAGACGCGTTTTCATAAAAACGTTATCATATTGACAGTGCTGATTCTGGTAATATCGGTAATTTGTATGATATTAGACATTTATGGTGTTACAATATGTCTTTCAATAGGTTTGACACTCGCAAGCATTTTATTAATACTAGGTAGACTACAGCTTGGTAAGAAATAAATACTTTAGGAGGGATTACCTTGAAACGAAAACTTAAAAAAACCTTTTCAGTACTATTATCGGCGATACTGATTCTTTCTACCTTGGTGATTGTTGGATTGGCATCTACACCGCCATCAACATCAAAATGGGCATATATAAGCTCTACACAATCAAAAGCATATTCAGGTTCTGTTAACGGAACATATAAAGTTATTGGAGGCAGCAATTATAGCTCTTCATCTCATCCGCTTACAATTTGCTCACAATACTATGATGGAAGTTCTTCAAGTTGGAAATTTGATAAAAAAATAAAAGTTAATATTAATGCTACTTTGAATGACACATATACAACTTTTCATTCTGAGACATTATCATGGCGAGTATATTTAAAGCCTTATGCTGCTTGGACAAGCGGATGCAATGGATACGGTTATATTTGGCATGATATGTAATATTTAATTAAGGGCGCACAGTCTTTCAGGCTAGTGCGCCTGATATCTACGAGGTGCTTTCATGTTTGATAAAAAATTACTAAAACAGCAGTTTAATTTGTTTTTAAAATCAAAAGGGTTAATAGTAATATTACTTTTACTACTATTCGGAACGGTCATAACAGCGGTTTTTCAATTGTTTTCAAATGTGTCATATGAGGGCATTCTAACAGCATTAAACATGCCTCTTAGTTTTTCTATTTTTTCTTATTTGGTATTTGCTTTGTTGTCTTTTGATATGAGCCATAAAATTAAAAGAAACAATATGGACGAATGTTTTAATGCAATAAAAAATGGCTATTTAAAATTGTGCATATCTCAATTTATAGTTTTTTTATTTATAATTGCATTGTATTTCATCATTATAAACTTGTGGATATTTTTCTTATATATAAAATATTCGATTTTCGATGGAAAATTAATTTTACAGATACTATTAAATTCTTTTTTGAGCTTTTTCCTTGTTCCGTGTCTTGCAACAATAATGGGAATGGCATTAACCATGATTTCGGGAAGACTGAACGGTTGCATACTAATTATTATATTTGTATTGTTAGGCAGTCCGTATATTAACAATATCGGAGCAATGATTTTAGAAATAACTAATAAGAATATATACCCTATAATAAATTTATTTGATATTTTTCCGCCATCGCTTAACTGGAAAAGCGTATATGCTTTTGGGCAGACTATTCTACCTTATAGATGGGAATTAACCCTGTTTTGGATGTTTTTATTCTTAAGTATTATAGCGATAAGCCTATTTGAGAAAAAACGGGTTATGAGTTTTGCTTGTCCCGCTATTTGCCTTATTTGTTTAGTTTTAGTAATGACCCCATCATCCAAATTATTATTGGCAAGTGACGATCCTGTTAATTCTATTATGGCGGATGAACAGTATTACTCTCTTAATTCTAACGATGCGATTTTTGAGGATGCAGATTTTGAAGTTGAAAATTATGATTTAAATATTACAGTTAAAAATAAGCTCTTTGTTAATGCAACTCTTACTCTAACAAGAAAAGATTTGTCAGAATATAAATTTACGCTGTATCATGGCTTTAAAATTAAATCTGTGAAGAATGATTCCGGTGATGATTTGGCATTTTTACAAGATGAGGATAATTTTGTAGTATACAATGAAGGGCAAAATATAAATAAAATCACTATTACTTATAGCGGTTATTCACCAATATTTTATTCAAATATTCAGGGAGCGTTTCTTCCAGGGTATTTTCCGTACTATCCACATTCTGGATTTAAACCTGTGTACGATATTGATTCGCATGGCATTAATCAATTTGTACTCAATAAGCCAACTACATTTAATTTAAAAATTAGCAGCAATCAAAAGATTTACTGCAATTTAGAAAATGTAAATAAAAACGAGTATTGTGGTGCTACTACAGGGCTGACAATAGTATCGGGTATGTATGATGATGCAAATATTAATGGATTGAAAATTATTTATCCGTACTTAGATGCTTCAATAACGTTAGATAATTTAAAAAGCTTCTATAATAGTTATTTTGACAGTAACGCTTTGCCCAATAATATTAAAACTGTATTTGTAGTGCCAGATGTAAATAATATTTCCCCGTACACAGCTTATTGTCAGTTTTCCGATTCACTTGATACCATATCAATTTTATATCTTGATGTATCATATGAAGCACAAAACATTGAATCATATAAAAGAGCATTATATTCAGCGTATCAAAAATATATTTCCGATCCTGAATCCATACGCAATTTTATAAATGAAAGAAAGAAGTTTTTTAAGGAACAATTTCCTGAAACTGATTTAGAAGAGATTTATACGCCGGTTGCAGAAGATTATTTAATTGAATATCTTGATAATTACGGTGAGAAGCAAGGACTCGATAAATTATCAGAATATTTTCAGGATGAAAATGATAAGCGACATTGGAAAGAATTTGTAACACAGTTTTGATGAGGTGACTTATTATGTTGGAACTTAAAAGTGTTTCAAAAAAGTTTGGCAGGAAAAGCATAATAAAATCTATCGATTTAAAAATGGATAAAAAAACATATGGTTTATTGGGGCCAAATGGAGCGGGAAAAACAACTCTTCTAAGAATACTTGCTACGTTATATTCGATTAATTCCGGAAAGATTACATTCGATGGAAATGATATTTTTAAAAATAAAGAATATCAAACACTTGTTGGATATTTGCCGCAGAAATTTGGCCTATACAAAGAGCTTTCCTCACTTGAAATGTTAGAATTAATAGCAAATCTGAAAGGAATTAAACATAGTGAAATAAAAGAGGAAGCTTACAGATGTATCGAATTGGTTGGTTTACAAGACAAAATGAATAGTAAGGTAAAAACGCTCTCAGGCGGTATGGTCAGACGTCTTGGAATAGCTCAAGCATTACTTGGTGATCCGGAAATTTTAATTTTTGATGAACCAACAGCAGGACTTGATCCCGAAGAACGGTTACGGTTTAAAAATATAATTACAAATATCAATAATGAGCGTACAATAATTATTTCTACACATATTGTTTCGGACGTGGAAAATATATGTGACGAAATAATTATAATAAACGATGGGTTAATTGAGGCTCAGGGAAGTTGTTCAGAAATTAAAAATATTGCAAATGGCAAAGTGTTTGAGGTCTTAGACAGTAATATTGAAAATCTTGTAAAACCATACCATATTCAGCGTCAGATGGAAATAGAGGGCATAAAAAAAACAATTATTCTATCATCGATGGAGCAACCTTTAGCTATAACTGCTTCTCCGAGTGTTGAGGATGGATATATATGCGCAATAAAAAGAATTTGAAAGCTATAATTAGTGCTACGCATTTTTCACTGAAGAATATTGGCTTTATTAGATTTGTTCCATATATTACATTTGATTTTTTGTATCCTATATTGCTCATATGGTCGAGAAAAAGCAGTATAGATATCAACAATTTGGAGATTTATTTTTTGCAATTTACGCAAATAGTTTTTCCTTTTTTCTCTGTATGGAATACAATTTTAATTTCAAGAGAATATATGGAATCTGAGGGCAATGAAGTTTTATATTTGCATCGCTCTATTGGTTTGTTTTGTTTAAAACTAATGACATTTTCCTTACCTTTTTTTAATGTTGCACTTCTTATGATTATTACCTGCTATTTTATACCATCGTTTTCATTTGAAATATTTAGAATACTTTCTGCTTGTGTATTTTTCTTCGGATTGTGTTGCTTTATATTATGTATATTTAAATCTACAATTTTTAGCTTTCTGGGGTGTGCAATTTATCTATTGAGTAATTATTTTATAAAAGGCGAGAAAATAATAGCTTTTTTCTATATGTCTAATGTAGCATTAAATGCAGAAGGCTTATTAATAACATGTTTACCACTATTATTGGGGGGACTTTTATTTTTGTTTTTAGATAAAGCAGTGTCAAATAGATTTAAAATTTTTAATTAGATTAAATTTACAATCTTTCTATAATGAAGATTTCTTCAAGAAAATATGTAATTCGACCCTGCTTATTATTTGAAAAGTTTGTTTTTGAGTGGTGACAAAACAAGAAAAGGTCGATTGAAACATGATATCGATATAGTTAAAGGTATAGATCGTTTTAGATAATCAGTTTCAAAATCAAAAGACAAAGTGGTTAATTCTTTGGATAGACATTTTACTGGGATTAAGTAGCAACGACTTTTGGCTTATTTATAATTAATTTGTGATTTCTATGAAAGATAAGCTAAATAAAATTAATGAAGCGGGTGCGAAAAAATTATAGTATGCTTAAAAGTTATTGTAATACAGAAGCAAAAATGACGGTATGAAGTGCATTGGTTAATACGAAAAGATGATTATGGAGGAACAACGGCATGAAATTAAGACAGGTAAGCCCTATAACAAAAACTGAGGCGAAGTCATATGCAGTTAAAATACTTGAGACAGAAAAAAACTGTAAAGTGAAAGCGGCCTCTTATATCGGGGGCGGCTCTTTCGGATATGTCTATAAGCTTACTGCGGACAAAGAACCGTATAACTTTATATTGAAAGCGTGCAGGACTCCGGATATGGCCAAGAGAGAGTCAATGGCATTGGAATTGCTCGGGAAAGACAGTCTTATAAAAATTCCAAAAGTATATTTCACTTTTTTTGCCACGCAGACTATCCCAATAGATTTTATCTGTATGGAATTTATGCCGGGCAAAAATTGCTTTACAGACTTTACCAAACTGTTAAAGTCGAAAGCAACAAAAAGAGCATTTGCGGATAAAGTCACATCTGCTTTAAACGTTTGGCACAGTAAAACAAACGATAAGTTTGGGTTTATTGAAGATGCACAGTTTGACCGATGGTTTGATTTTTATAAACCTTTTGCTTACGATATACTTGAAACAGCAAGGAAACTACGTACGGACGGTAAGCTTGAAAAGAAAGTACTTTCCGTTATGGAGCGTGCATGGGACGCTTTTGATATTATATTCATTGAGGAAGTTGAAAAGGCTTGTCTTATTCACGGCGATATGAATATAATGAATATTCTTGCCGATAAAGGTCTGAATCCAATCGCTATAATCGATCCGCTTGAAAGCAAATGGGCTGATAAGGAATACGAATTGTTTCAACTCAGAAATCTCACAGGCGACAAATTCGGTCTTTACGATATGTATAAAGAAAAATACCCGGTGTCAAAAAACTGTGACAGCAAAACTGCGTTTTATGCGCTGTATCATGAAGTTTACTGCTATATCATTTCCGGAAATAAAGTCAATTTTATACTTATGCCATTGGTGAAACGCATGAAAAAGGAATTAAAAAAAATAAAAAAGGGGTAAACATATGAAGAAGTTTAACGACAAATCAAAAGTTGAAGAAATATTGGACGACCCCAGAGCGTTCGAGATCCTTGAAGAAATCGTTCCGGATTTTGTTTGCGGAGTAATGCAGGAAATAATGGGTGCTCCTCCGTATGAACTAGTAAAAAAATTCACATTGAAAGAAACCATCCGATTATTGCCAGTTACCGTAAAAATAAGTAAAGAAGACGCACATTTAATATATGAAAGGATACGCGATCTAGAAAATGAATAAACTTGTTTATCCTGTTGAGCCATATAATCAATTTGCATTAAGGGACTGTTATTTTTCTATGGTTTTTCCAATAGTAAAACATTTCGGAGGTTCTGTGGATACACTTGCAGTTGCAACGAATAACGACATCTCGTTTGTTTTTGAAAATGGTCGTTTAAGGCAAATTGACAGTAGAAAAAGCAGAGAGAATCTCAACGAGTATCTCGTTGAACAGGGCATTTCGATGAGGCATGACGAGAGTTATCATGAAAATATAATCGAATTTGTATGTGACTCATTGGATAAAGAGGATCTTGTTGTTGTTTCTCTTTCAGATGCCATTTCGTATGATCCTAAGACGGGAAATAAAACGGGAAGCCATGGCGGATACAGTCACTGGATTCTGTTTTACGGATATGACAAAGAGAACAAGGTGTTTAATGTTATTGATCATTTTAGTGTGGAATCTCCCATTTATTGTAAGCTTCTGATGAACTTTGATGAGATAAAAAGAAGCTATGACGAACACGAAAAAAACTTCGGTAGCAAATTGCAGTTGTTTTCAAATATTCATGAAACCCTTTCAACAGACGAAATAAAAGCAAAATATCTCATGGAATGGAAAAGATCAAGGAATGAAAATTCAATTGCAGATTATTTGAGCTTTCTTGAAGACTTTTTTAAAAGTGATTTTCAGAAGTTCAGAAGATACCGTTTTTTTGTGGCGGAAGATATTGTTCATCTTAGCGTTTATTACCTTCAACAAAAATTCGTGCTGACCGTTCTTGGCGCGGATAAGGCAATTATAAAATTGATAGATCGTCAAAATGCTTCGATACTCGCGATAAAACAAAAACTGTTTGATTTGCGTGAAGTAAAAACAAATGAGGATTTTGCAAAATATATTTCTGGTTTTGAGTTTTCTGAACAGTTTATTGAAAATGGGAAAGAAATTGAAGGTTTCATTAATGGAATTACAGCGAAAAAGGAGGAATAATAATGGAAAAACAAATAATCGAAATTATTGAAAGACTGACGGGAGAGTCTTTCTCGAGTGCGACAAAGGATTCAAGCATATTAAATGATTTTGGTATAGATTCTCTACAAATGGTAAACTTGTTTCTGAATCTGGAAGATGAATTTGATGTCTCTATTGATTTTGAAAATTTCGATTACGAAATACTCAGCACGGTGGAGACTCTTGCGAATTACATAAGGAAGAATTCTGATGAGTAAAAACAGAAAAATTGCACTTTTTTGTTCATGCGCTGGTTTTGGAACATATACGCCTGCTCTTTTGTTAAAAAATGAGTTGACAGTCATGGGGTGTGAATGTTGGATTTTTGTCTTTGAAAACTATTTGTCAGGCAAAACAGAAAGCGACTTTGTTGAATACAGAAAGCGGTTTCACAGGAATTTTAGATTTGCTGTTATGGCTTCCAATCTTGCAGATGTGTCTGCACCGCAGGAGACAAATGCTAATTTATTGGAAAAAGACATCATAGGCTTGAATTTTGACAGTTATATTGTTTTATATGGCGAATGGATTAATGCGTTAAAGACAATTGGTATCCCCGGTGAAAAGATTCTGTGTGTGAGACTGGATGCTATCAATACTCCTTCATGGAACAAGACCGGCAATTCAGAAGCATTATATGACACTATCTGGCTTGTAGGAAAAGACGGAAATAAACCGAAGTATAAGCTTCATATGGAAATGACGGAATTTTGCAGGAAATCTTTGATACTTCACGGTGGCGGATGGGGCATAAATAATTATCTTGCAGCTGCGGATTCTATTGAAAACAGATATGAATTACATATTATTTACAGCGATAAATCTGAGTGCCGAGGAGAACATGTGGAATATTATCTCCCTATAAATTGGATTCCATCCTATACACATGAGGATTTTCCTCCGCTTTTTAATGCATGCAGCGATACCTCGGTAGATTTCGGCAATCTGTGTAAAAACGGCTGTGCAATTGTCAGTAAGCCAGGTGGAGGAAGTTGCATAGATGCTTTACGGTATGCACTCCCACTCGTTATGCTTGAGCCAATGGCAAAGCATGAACTTAAAAATGCAGAACTTTTTGAACATCTCGGTTTTGGTATAAACTTTAAGAACTGGATCGAAAATAATTATCAATATAGTATACTGAACGACATTCATTCAAAGATCATAGCAGAAATGTCAGACGTGCCGTTACTAAGTGAGTATATTTGTAAAGGACGGTGTAAATTATGAATTTGTTGCAATCACCTAGATGGGTCGTAATGCAAGTTACTGAAAAGTGCAATTTGCGCTGTAAAATGTGTTATGAATGGGGAAAAAACGGGGCTTATCTAAAAAAGCAGAAAAATGAGTGTCATGAATTGCCAATAGAAAAAATTGATGAGATAATTTCTGATCTGATGATTTATAATCCGCATTTTGAGTTGTTTGGCGGAGAACCGATGATGCATTCGCAGTTTTCTGAAATAATAAAGTTGATAAATCGCTATGACTGCATTATGGATATTCCCACTAACGGTACATTGTTGACTAAATACGCTGACGAGCTTGCGCAAAGCAAAATAAATGTTATTTGGGTGTCAATGGACGGACCAGAGGAGTTTAACGACATACAAAGAGGAAAAGGTGTATACGCTCGTGCTTACGAAGGGATAAAAGCACTTTATGAATATAAAAAAAAGTATAATAAAACAAATCCCAAAATAGGAGTTACTATGGTCGTTACTCCCGATAATTATTTTAAAGTCAAAGATTTTTTTTGTAGTATTCTGGATGTATCAATGATTGATCTGATTAGCATTGAAATTCAATTATATACTACCCAACAGCAAAGAGATCTTTTTGAAAAGAAAATTGCAGAAAGTTTCGGTATCGAAAATACAACAATGGCAGATGGTCTTGTAAGAGATTTGGAATTTTTTGCCGGTGTGGATATCGATAACCTGTGCGCACAAGTCAACTACGTACGTGATTATTATAAGGATTCCCGGATAAAGGTTATTGGATATCCGAAATATTTTACTCCCGAAAACATTAAACATTTTTATATGGGCGAATGGGATAAAATGATTGAAAAGAGATGCAATTGCTCTTTTCCCTGTATATATACTGAGATAGGCGCAAACGGCACTGTGACTCCATGTCATACTTTTTATGAATTAAAAATGGGCAATATTTTTGAAAACTCGATAATGGAAATATGGAACAACCAGAATTATAAAAAGGTCAGAGAGGTTTTCAAAAAGAATATCTTTCCAATCTGCTATGCCTGCTCGAGATATTACAGTTAGGAGACAAATATGAGTGAAATTAAAAATTTTGAACAAATAAAACATTTTGCTGCAAATATTTCACGCTCGAAAAAATTAAAAAAAGACGATTCAGGATATTCAGTTCCGGATGCGGTGGGAATAAAACTCACTAACAGATGCAATCTCCGTTGCAAACACTGTTATGAATGGAACAAACAGGGGTATCATCATCAGTTAAGCGATGATATTCGCAGTATGGATGTTGATTTTGAAATAATAAAAAAATGTGTTGAAGAAACGCGCGAATCAAACGCGATGTTTTATCTTTGGGGTGGGGAGCCTTTTGTATACCGTAATATCTCAGAAACGCTGAAGCTTTTGTCAGATGAAAAACGATTTACGGTAATATGTACAAACGGACTGTTGATAGACAAGTATATTGAAGTTTTGTGTTTATTTGATGAAAGAATAGAACTCCTTTTCGCACTTGATGGCGATTGTGAGAGCAACGATGCCTTAAGAGGAAATGGAAATTATGCCTTGGCAACGGAAAATATTTTTAAAATGATTTCCCTTAAAAAGGACGGAGATTTTAAAGGGACGATTTCTGTTCACACAATGGTTTCAAACGAAAACCTTGCCCATCTGGAAGAACATGTCGATTACCTTGATCGTATCGGGACAGACCAGTTAATTCTTTGCTTTCCGTGGTATATATCGGAAAACACATCCTGTGAAATGGACACATTTTTTCAGGAGAATCTGAATTTTATTCACGGTGAAATCAAGTCGGTTCCGAGTTGGCATGCGTATAAATACAAAATAACGCCAGAAAACTATGATGCTGTACACAATGTTATAAACAAAATAAAAGGGAAAAAACGCCGAATGAACATACGATACCAACCGGATATAATTGGAGATGAGTTGACGGGATTTCTTGAGGGGCGAAATATAGCGAATTGCGCTGGTAGGGAATGTTATACTATATATTCAAGACTTGACGTTCTTCCTACAGGCGATGTCTCGCCATGTAAGCACTTTCAGGAGCTAGCATACGGAAATCTGCATAATCATTCTTTGCTTGACCTTTGGAACTCTGAAAAATTAAAGGAAATAAGGAGAATTCTTTCCGAAAAGCAAATGCCGGTATGCTCAAAATGCAACAATTTGTATCAGCACAGTTATAAATCCACAAAGGAGAACTAAAATTGTATTTTAATATTTTCCCGGCTTTGACTAAAAAAAATAATGCGATAGCACTCAGACATAAAAATGTCTTTATTTCATACAGTGACTTGACAAAGCAATTGGATAAGATTTCGGGGGAAATAGATTTTAAGGTTTGCCCGCAGATCATCGCGATTTTTATGGAAAGAAGCATTGAGCTTGTTTTCGCTATGCTCTCATGTTTTTTTTCGGAACATATTTTTTGTATTCTTGATGCAAATATGCCTGCGGAGAAACTGTGCGATGCAATGGAAGAGTTGGGCACAAATCTGCTTTTTACCAATGAAAAACATTATTCTAAGTATGGTTCGATTATAGATAAAAACAAATGCAATGCTGTAATATTCAATTTTGAAGAAGAAAGCGAAAAAATAGGAATAATCAAAAAAGGTAATCACCGCAGAAGAGGTACTTTTATTGATAATTTGGATTGCTCACATATTGTTTATACTTCTGGAAGCACAGGCAGGGCAAAAGGGATATTAAGTAGTCGCAGAGCAACTCTGAACTTTATTAAATGGGAAAAGGCATATTTGGAGATAAATGAGCCTGTAAATATTGCGCAGATGTCAACGCCATGGTTTGATCCCTATATGCGAGATGTTTTTCTAGCAATATCTACCGGTGGAACGATATGCATTCCCACACAGAGAGAGTATTTTGGACCAAGTGCTTTCTTTGATTTTTGCACGGAAAAAAATATTTCTCTTATTCATATTGTTCCGACATTATTTCGGCAATTGTTTTTAAGCAACCGAAACGATAAAATTCACAATATCAAATATATACTTCTCGCCGGAGAGATGTCTTTTGGCTGCGATATAAAAAAATACTACGAAAAAAATAAAACAGGAATGCTATTTAATTTATACGGACCATCGGAGACAACGCTTGCAAAGTTTTGTTATAAAATAAGTTCTGAGGACGCTGAATTAGACAGGATACCGGTCGGCAAGCCGATTGACGATACGTTTTTCAGGATAATTGATGAAAACGGAAAAGAACTCTCGGCAGGTGATATAGGTGAAGTTATAATATATACAAAAGACTGCTCATACGGTTATTTAAATAGACCTGAATTAAATGGAAAGGTCTTTGACAAGCAATCATGCTACGTTTCCTTTCGTACGTCGGATACGGGTTTTGTGCGCGACGATGGAAATCTGGAACTTGTAGGCAGAATAGATAATATGAAAAAAATCTATGGACAAAAGGTTTTTCCCGAAGAGATTGAGGGAGTTCTGATGGCTTGCCCGGGAATAAGAAAATGCCGTTGCGATATCTCAAACAATCAAATTGTAGCTTATATTGAGGCTTCTGTTGATTTTGATGTTGCGCTATACCGTTCGACCGTTTCTGTACTTGTACCGTTCAAAAGACCTCACAAACTATTGATAATGGAAAAAATCCCGACAAATAAAAACGGAAAAATTGACAGGACTGTCAGGATCGAAGACGAAAAGATTAAGAGAAAACTAATCTTATGATTTTTGGAAAAACAAATTTATTTTTCGCGGAGGAGACATGGAAAACAACATCGCATTATTTGTACTTGCAATATTAAGTATAGTTTTTTTGATTATTCAGTGTCTATTTTTTGGGGTAAAAGCATATAAAAACGGATTGCGTGCCGGAGTGGAAAAAAGCCAACTTAATGGGACTGTTGTAAGCGGAGTGCTGTTCAGTTTTATTCCATCTGTTGCATTGCTTGTTACGGCTGTAATGATAATGCGCTCCTTAGGTGTTTCGTTTACACTGACAAGGATGAATTTTGTCGCATCTCTTCAGGACAATATTATGATTCTTGAATCTGTTTTTAATGCGTTTGATTTAAAGTTATCTTACGAAATTAGTGATATTTCCGCTTATGTTACAATTGTCTGGGGCTGTGTAATTTCGGTATGTATGGCACTTATCGTTTTTCCGATAGTTCTATTGTTGATGAAAAAGCCGAAAACAAAAAAAGAAAAGAAAAGAACTTCCTTCAGTATTCCAAAGTCTCTTGGCCATCTAATTAATTCAGGTATCGCAGCGGTTTTTGTAGCGGTGGCTATAGCAGGTCAAGGTGATGAAAACATACAGGCAGATGGTGCCGGAGTTCTCTCAATTTTTACGCTGTTTACATCCTTTATCTGCATGGCGATCCTTCGCAAATTAAGTGATGCATACGAAATCAAATGGTTAAAAAATTATTCTGTTTCTATCAGTATGATGTTTTCAATTGCTCTTTCTGTGATTTTTGTTTTATTTATGCCGCAGTCAATTACAGGCTATGAATGGAGATGCTGATATGCAAAATAAAGAAAATCTCAATGTTTCTATTTGGTCAATAGCTTCACTTCTAGTTATATTCTCCTTTCCGGTGGCAACGAGCGTTATTTTTAAAGTGCTGCCAAATTGGGGACTGTTAATTAAGGGCGTTTTGCCGATGATAATCGCGCTCTATCCAGCAGCGATAGCAAGTATTTTTGCTTATATTCCACTATTGGGAAAATCAGGCGCGTATTTATGCTTTCTTGTGGGAAATATCTCAAACATACGACTTCCGTGTGCCGTCAACGCAATTGAACAGCTTGATAAGACTTCGTCTCAAGATAAAAAACACTCCGTGTCAGCACTTGCCATATCTGCTTCGGCACTGACTTCTGTTATCGTAATTTCAGCCGGGTTGCTTTTTATTTATAAATTCGGAAACGTATTCAATGGCTTGACTTCAAAAATATCTCCGATTTTTCATCAGGTTCTTCCAGCTATTTTCGGAGCACTGTCGTATGACTTCCTCAAAAAAGAAAGAAGTTCATACTTAATCATGCTGGCGATATTGACTATAGTTCTTATGTTTAAAGGAGATATCGGCATATCCGTGCTTATTGCAGTTTCGTTTATACTTGCGATAGGTTTATCTTACATAAAATATTTTTTAGAGGAAAGAAATGGAACTTGACTTTAGACCTCCACGGATGAGGAATATCAGACAATCAGCAGAAGCTTTTTTTGATTCAAACATTTCAGAATTGCGTTTGCTCAATCAAGGTTACTATAGCTATGTTTTCTACATAGAGCTTGAAAAAAAACCGTTTAAGCTTATAGCCAAGGTTTTAAAAAAAGACGGGATACTTGAAAATGAATCTATGCAGTTGGATTTTATCAAAAAGAACACCAACGTTAAGGTGCCGAATGTTTACGGCGTTTCATTTTCGGAGCAAAACGGATTTTTTGATATTCTATATGAGGAATATATTGATGGGGTAAGTGCTGCCGGATATGTTTTTAAAAATGATAAAAAAAGAGAGCTTTTTTGTGATGAGGTTGTTAAAAATCTATTCTTGCTACACTCTGTCACAAACTACAGAGGTTTCGGCGAATTGAATTCGATGCATTTTGAAAGATCATGGAAAGCGTATTATTGTAACGTTATTCAGAATACATATGCTGTTCTGCTTAATAAAGATTCTGAATTTGTTGAAAAAAACAGTGATTTGCTGACAAATCTGATGAAAAGATTAGATTTCTTTATCGATTGCGAGCCGAAAAAAAGCACATTTGTGCATGGGGATTATAATCTATGGAATATTCTGATATCTCCCGGTGATGAAACATTCGCAGGAATAATTGATCCCCTTGACTGCGGTTTTGCCGATCCGGATATTGATTTGATGCAACTTTTGTCTGTTGACAGAGAGCAATATGATTTCCTTGATATTTACGCTCGGAACGGGGGAACGTTCACGGATGGTTTTGAGAAAAAAATAATGTACTATAGATTCTGGGATAATTTAAAGCATCTTGCCGTTACAGGAAGATACAATGAAAAATTGTTTTCCGATCTATCTGCAAAATTAAATGAGATAAAATGAACGGAGATGCTTATGGAAAACGATAAAATCGGACTCGGTGTTATAGGCAGTGGATATATAGCAAAAAAGGTTCTAAAAGATATTAAAAGTGAATGCGATTATCTTGCGATATATTCACGAAATTCTTCAACCGCCAAAAAATTGGCTGTATCTTTTGATGCAGATGTTTTTGATAATCTTGACTTGTTTTTGCATAATGACAAGATCAACTGTGTCTATATCGCAACTCCACATCCGGCGCATTATAATTATATAAGACAAACGATAGATTCAGGAATAGCAGTAATATGCGAAAAACCGCTTGTAATGAACACGGAGCAGTTTAGCGCGGTAAAAAGGCTTGCAGATGAAAAAAACATATTTTTTACCGAAATTATGTGGTTCAGATATTCACCCTTATTTTTGAAATTAAATGAGATCTTAAAAACAGGGGCTATGGGAGGATTGAAAAAGCTGAATATCAATATTGGCTTTGATGCATTTGTCCTTCCGAAAAGAAAAAGGCTTCTTGATTTGGAAGCTGGCGGCGGAGCGTTGTTGGATATAGGTGTTTATATGCTTTCTGTATTTGAATTCCTTTTTGGCGATGCGATCTTGAATTGTGATGCGGAAATAAACACTGAATTTTCGGATCGAAGTGTGGACATTTACGATCACATTCGTATTAAGTTAGACGGGGTCATTTGCGATTTTGAGTGCAGCTTAAAAAGCGTTTTACCTACGGAGTTAACAGCTGAGTTTGATCGCGGTACAATAAAAATTCCGATGTTCTTTAGACCAAGAAAGATGATAATAACAGTAGGAGAAAAAGTTATTGAGTTGATGGATGAGTTTTCTTATAAAAAACAGTTCGTTTCAAATTTCAAAACGATACAAAACGGAGCAACTGAGAGTTCGGAGTATCCTCATTCGTCAATTTTCAATACACTGTCATTAATGGATAAACTTAGAGAAAAAAGTGGAATAATGTATTGTAGCAACATAGAGAAAGCATAAAACAGGTGATTGTAAAAGCTTCTAATCGGTGCGAATTATGAATAATATTTACAGGCTTCTGTTTGTAATTCACTCAAAATCTGTTGATTTTATTGGGTGTTTTTAATTTCACAATTGTGTAAAAGGAGATAATAACAATGATGATTCAGAATAAAGAGATTTTAGATCAGCTGACGATTGAGGAAAAAGCGAGCTTATGTTCAGGATTAGACTACTGGCACACAAAACCCATACCGCATGCGGGAATCAGATCAATAACGATGTCTGACGGTCCTCATGGGATAAGGAAAAGAGACAATGCAGAAAAAAAAGATAAGAAAAAGAGCGGTTCGGTTTTGGCGGGTACACCGGCAATTTGTTATCCTACTGCCGCCGCGACCGCTTGTTCGTGGGATGAAGACCTTCTTTATAAAATGGGACAGGCATTGGGTGAGGAGTGCCAAAAGGAAGGGATAGCCGTTTTGCTTGGCCCGGGGGTAAACATAAAAAGATCTCCATTATGCGGAAGAAATTTTGAGTATTTTTCTGAAGATCCTCTTCTTGCGGGTAGACTTGCTGCTGCATTTATTAAGGGCGTCCAGAGCAAAGGTATAGGTACGTCAATCAAGCATTATGCTGCCAATAATCAGGAAACACGGCGTATGACTATAAATTCAGTAGTAGATATAAGAGCATTAATGGAGATATATCTCCGTCCGTTTGAAATTGCTATTAAAAATTCTCAGCCATGGACAGTTATGTGTGCATATAACCGTCTCAACGGAGAGTACTGCGCTGAAAACAAGTGGCTACTTACAGATGTTTTAAGAGAAAAATGGGGCTTTGAGGGACTTGTGGTTACCGATTGGGGAGCAGAAAACGATAGAGTAAAAGGACTTATTGCTGGTCAGGAGATCGAGATGCCGTTCTCTGGCGGAAAAAATGACAGGTTGATTGTTGAGGCGGTAAAAAACGGACAATTATCCGAAGAAATACTCGATGCTGCTGCGGACAAAGCGGTAACGCTTGCCATAAAAGGTGCCAGTGCCGAAAAGAAGGATAGTTATAACATTCAGGCACACCATAAACTTGCTAGAGAGATAGCAGGACAGAGCATGGTCTTGCTTAAGAATAATGGTGGTATCCTTCCGCTAAAAAAGGACGCTAAAGTACTTATAGTTGGAGAAATGGCAGAAAATCCCAGATATCAGGGAGCGGGCAGCTCTCTGATAAATCCGTTACTCCTTGACTGTGCCTGTAGTGCGCTTAAAGCACAACGGATAGATTTTGACTATGCTCGTGGATATTCTATGGACAAAAAAGGCAAAAAGTACAACAATGAATATTTGGAACAGGCTGTTAAAATGGCCAGAACTGCTCAACCTGTGGTTATCTTTGCTGGACTAACAAGTGAGTACGAAACTGAAGGCTACGACAGGAAACATATTGAAATGCCGGAATCTCACAACCGTCTTATTGAGGAAATATCCCGCATCAACAAAAATACTATAGTTGTCCTCGCCGGTGGAGCGGTGATGCAAATGCGTTGGTGTGACAATGTTTCTGCTGTATTAATGAGTTCGCTGAGCGGACAGGCGGGAGGCAGTGCAGTTATAGATGTACTTTACGGTGATGTTAACCCAAGTGGTAGACTTGCCGAAACCTATCCGTTCGCGCTTGATGACGTGCCTTGCTCGAAATATTTTCCAGGAGACATATTTACAAGTGAGTACCGCGAATCCATTTATGTAGGTTACAGATATTACAGTACTGTGAACAAAGCGGTACGATTTCCGTTTGGATACGGATTGTCCTATACTAAGTTTGAGTATTCTGATGTTAAGTTGTCAGCAGATGAGATACAAGACGGAGATACAGTTAATGTTGTATTTTCAATTAAAAATGTTGGAGAATTCCCTGGTGCAGAGACTGCCCAAGTTTATGTGACAGATATACAAAGCACTGCGTTTCGTCCTAAAAAAGAGCTAAAGGGCTTTAAGAAGATTTTCCTTGAACCAGGTGAGGAAAAAAGCGTTGAAATAAAACTTGATAGAGATGCGTTTGCGTTTTTCAACCCTGTTGCAAATACCTGGCAGGTAGAAAGCGGAGATTTTATAGTCTCTGTTGGTGCGTCAGTAGAGGATATCAAATCAGAAGCAGTCATCAGGGTGAATTCTGGCGATACTGCTGTAATAGCGGATCTTTCGTCTGTTGCCCCTTCGTATTATTCTGGTAATGTTATGGATGTTAGTGCTAATGAATTCGAGGTCGTTTTGGGAACAAAGCTTCCTAAAAAACCGCAGGGCAGACGCAAGTTGAATTACTCTAACACGCTTGAGGATGCCATAGGTGGAAAATGGGGAGGACGTATCAATAAATTTTTTGCAAAAATACTTGATCCGTCCACAATGGCCGGTGCAGTTGCTGTACAGTCACCTATAAAGACCTTCATTTACTGGAGCATGGGCGTTTTTAGTGAGGATATGGCCGACGGTCTTCTGCTTATATTGAACGAGGATAAATTTTTCCGCGGAGTGGGCAAAATAATAAAAGGTATTCCAAAAGCGGTAAAAAAGATGCCCAATCTTTTTAAATCCATCTGAATCCTTATTTTTCAGGCACATCTGATGATGAAAAGCAGTTGCTTTATTGTGCATATGATGCAACAGAAACGATGAGAAATTGCCTGCTGGATTTGTAGATGATATAGCCATTTACAGAACCAAAAAGTCTGGAGTAGATATAGATTTACTCCAGGCTTTTCTTGTTGTTCAATCTTTTTATAAATTCTTAATGTGATACTCCAAGAGCTTTGTTTTTTGAATCTCAATATAACAATTCTAATTTCATTTTTAATGATTTCAAAAAGACAATGTGGATCGGTTGAATATCACACTGATCCGACTTGCGCTATAAATTACCATTATTAACGGTTTGAACTGTCGAAACATGTGTTTAGTTTTTGATATCAGCAACAACCTATTTGATTGAGTTATCAAAATGAAGCTTAATGTATATTAAAACATAACATATGCTTGGTTTCTAAAGATTAAGCATGCTTTACCTTTAACACGGGAGCAACTTTTTGTAACCACAAATTATAATTCTTTACACAACCAAGACAAAAACTGAAATATGTATTGAGGACAAGGTTAAAGACTTTTAGGTTTACAGTCAATGTTTTCGGCAGAAATAATTAAAATTATATATAAATAAAGTTAGGAATGAAAAATATGACGGAATTAAATAAGACATATAACAATCTATATTATTTGTTGTCAGCACCGCCTAATACAAACTATAGAGAAAACAATTTAATAAAAAACTTAGTGTGACGTATAGTTTTACCGCTGTATTGTCACGCTCATTTTTTTCCTTTTTTGCGTTTGTGCAGAAAGGGCATTTTTCTTTTTGGCTTTGTTATATAGCCCAATACCCGTAATCTCCAAATTTTTGAAAACTGACAAACTTCAAAAATTCGATACAAGGAGATTACCACAATGTCAAAAATAACCACTATGAAAAATTATAAATTATTTATTAAAGAATGTCGATTCTTTTATTGTAAGGAATTGTATGGAAGTGAATGGGGCGGAATTGAAAAGTTTATTATTTCTTCTGATATTCCGGAAAACAAATTGCAAGAAAAATACCCCGAAATATTGAAGATCTTAAGTCCATACATATATTGCAATAAGGAATGCGGAGATATTTTATTAGATAGTTTGAGAAATGAAGACAAGTATAAAAAAAGAGCGTTTAATGAATTATCTATTGATGATGAATATGGAGACATATATTGGGGCCTAAAGTCATCAGTAGATATAGAAAAAGAAACAGTAACAAAAATAATGATTGATACTGCACTTGAATCGCTCACTCCGATTCAGCGAGACAGAATAATGGAATATTTTGTTGAAGGATTAACTTTATCACAAATCGGTAATGGACGAAACCACAAATCTGTCAGTGAGTCAATAAAAAGTGGGTTGATGAGAATGAAAAAATTTTTAAAATAGCATTCCAAAATAGAAGACCGAGCGTAGATTCGTATCAATAAGAGCGATATTTTATGTATAGCAAATCGAGTTCTTATGCATTGTTAAAAAACAACTCACATACATACGATTCTCAAATTCGCACATTTGAACCAAATGTGCAGAATAGATAAAATATGCGTGAAAGCTGTTTGAAAATGAATGAAAATATTGCAAAATGACAATTAATTGCTTTCCGCAATTATCTAAGCAATTTCATGGAAAGGAGACCATAATGGAGAAATTGTTTACTAGGAAAGAAGCAGCTTTAATGCTGGGAATAAGCGTTGCAACCTTGGATAATGTTAAAGCAACTGGTGCAATATCATATATTCAGTATGTACAAAGCGGATCAGTTTTTTTTACAGAAAAAGCTTTGCTTGAATATATAGCAAAGAGCACCCACAAGGTTAAACCGGTTGAACAAAAAGACACATATCGTAAACGCCGTACAAAAAATAAGTAAAGGAGATTTATTATGCCTAGAAATAAGAAATGTATTCCGGAATACGGAACCGTAGTAAGGCGGGGTGTGGAGTATTATCGAACTCGCATTGCGGATTCTGACGGAAATCGTGTGGCTTTGTATGCAAAAACTCCCGAAGAACTATATGATAAGGTTCAAAAGGCGGAGAAACAAATTGCTGAAGCAATATTTAGAAGAGATAATCCTACAGTCAGTGAGTATTGTGAAAAGTGGCTGTTAATGCAATCGGGGCGATTGCGGGCTACAACTCTCGTAGATTATACATGGAAAATTAAAACTTTCATTCAAAAACCATTAGGAGATAAATATATGTCAGATGTCACCCCTGATGATGTTAAAGTGGCCATTTTACCTGCCTTGCAGAAATCGGAGTCGATTTATCATTCAACGCAAATGCTCTATAAGCTGATTTTTTCATCTGCTGCTGAGAGTCATATTATAAAAGAGTCTCCCTGCAATAAATTGTCTGCCAAAGGAGGTATTCCACCGAAAGAAAAACATGCACTAACCGATGAACAGGCAGAAAGATTGCTTGATACCATTAAAGGTTTGCCGCCGTATGTTTTTGTTATGCTTGGTCTTTATGCCGGTTTGCGAAGAGAGGAAATACTGGCGTTAAAGTGGGATTGCGTTTTTCTTGACAAAGCTGCTCCTTACATATCTGTTAGAAGAGCGTGGCATACCGAGCATAATCGACCTGTTGTTATGACAGAACTTAAAACAAAAGCGGCAAAAAGAGATATACCTATTCCTGCGCCTTTAGAACAGTGTTTAAAAGAGGCTAAAGAAAAAAGCAAATCAGATTTTGTAGTTGCTAATAGGGACGGCGACGCTTTGTCATACAATCAGTTTCAACGAGTTTGGAAATATATCACAACTCGAACTACAAAAGAACGCACATATACCCGATATGTAAATGGACAAAAGATAAAACACACAGTTAAGCCTATCCTTGGGGAAAAAGCAGCACATAACGGTAATGTTGTATATAGCTTGGATTTTCAGGTCACACCGCATCAATTGAGACATACGTATATTACAAATTTGATTTATGCAGGTGTTGATCCAAAGACTGTGCAGTATCTTGCAGGACACGAAAATAGTAAAATAACTATGGATATATATGCCAAAGTAAAATACAACAATCCTGATGTTTTATCTTCAGTTGTGAATGATGCCTTAGCAGGGATATATAATAATAGTTCGATATGACAATGAAAAAAGCTACCGTATGTATTTTTATGGTAGCTTTAACTTTATTATGTATTATTGAAAAAGCTGTATAGTTTCGGTGTATATTGTTTTAAGTAATCAGTTAAAAAATAAAATGACACACGGGACAACATAGGGGACAACATTTAACAAACAAATTAAAATTCCTTATATATAAAGGATTTTTGGGCTTTAATTTACAGAAGTACGGTCTCAAAGCAGCCCGTCGCGCTCCCCAGTTCTCAAAGAGATAAATTTTTATCGGATGTCATCCAAAGCCCGAAACTGCGGTTTCGGGCTTTTAGACTGTCGATAAAGCACCTGAACCACGCCTTAAAACCATGTTATGTTTTGTTATATCAGAAAAAAAGCTTTTTTGATCAATTGCAAACATATTTTGATTTTTAATAAAATGCCCCGAAAACTGATGATTTCGGGGCATTTGCGTTTTTCGTTTTTTTCTCG
>OIYO01000487.1_pt1 | contig 32344 bp, 30 predicted proteins | sample 1588191 | NCBI WGS metagenome assembly OIYO01 (sample SAMN03283275) | human gut metagenome | biome: human-associated habitat; material: feces | host: Homo sapiens | place: Peru | collected 2012 | reverse complement strand
AAATCAACAGATGCAATATCATTAGCCAAAGCATATGGAACAAGTATAAAAGAAAGCTTAGGAACAAATTTAGAAGTAAAAGGAAGATTAATGATACCAGAGGAAGTTGTTGCATTAGGAGGAGATAATACAGAAAACTATACAACATCAGGTTGTCCTTCATGGATAAATTCTACAACTTATTGGCTTAGTTCTGCTAACGACTCTGACATCATGTGGATTGTGTTTGGTGGAAACGAGTGGATTCGCTACAACGGCTTCGGCAATGTCTATGTCAACACCTGTGGGGTGCGCCCAGTTATAGAAATCTCCAAGTCTTTAATTCAATAATCGAACGAAGTGAGATTATCAAGGACGACTGCCAACTATCACTTGACACATACAAAAAGTTTTTAATGTTTAAAAATATAAATAAAATTAAGGAGAAAAATTTAAATGAAAACAAAAAATGAACAAAAAGGTATAACGCTAGTAGCGTTAGTAATCACAATTATTATCTTATTGATATTAGCAGGGATATCAATAGCAAGTTTAACACAAACTGGTCTATTTGAAAAAACAAAAGATGCAAAACAAAAATCAGAAAATGCACAAGCAGAAGAAAATGCAACACTTGAAAATTATATGGCACAAATTGATGAAATAACAGGAGGAAAAAAGACAGATTCAGAACAATCAACATATACAGCATATAATGTAGGAGATGAAGTAACAATAGGGACAGAAAGTTTTTATGTTATAGAAGCAAGTGATGCAAATACAGAAACAGTAAAATTATTAGCAGCAAAGAATATAGGTACAGATTCATCAAATACGGAAACATATTTAAAACAGACAGATAGTGCACAAACGATAAAATTTTCAGATACGAATTATTGGTCAAGTGAAACAAGCTATCCAGTAAATTTAAATAATTATGAATCAGCAAGTATAAAATCAACAGATGCAATATCATTAGCCAAAGCATATGGAACAAGTATAAAAGAAAACTTAGGAACAAATTTAGAAGTAAAAGGAAGATTAATAATACCAGAGGAAGTTGTTGCATTAGGAGGAGATCATCCAAATGACTATTCATATACAACATCAGGTTGTCCTTCATGGATAAATTCTACAAATTATTGGCTTGGTTCTGCTAGTTACCCTCTCTGCGTGTGGTATTTGCAAGGCAAATACGAGTCCTGCAGCTACGTCGACATATCCTATGACGACGTCCTCAATGGGGTGCGCCCAGTTATAGAAATTTCCAAGTCTTTGATTCAATAATCGAACGAAGTGAGATTATCTAGGTGTAGGTTTCTGGAAGAAACCGGAACCTTTCTGAAAATATGGGCAACTGCACCATATTTTCAGAAGTAGATGTCAACTACTTGAAAAAAAATTGGTATTTTGCCATAATGAATAAGATGGTGTAATATAGGGTAATACTCAGTACGTCCCGGGTTTACTTGCTTCTTGTTTTAGTTTGTTAATTGGCTTGGTTCTGCTAACAACACTAACAACGTGTGGAGTGTGTAATGAAAAACTATAGAATATGCAGTGTAATTTTAAAAAAATTCACTGTATTTTTTATTGTCAAAATTTAAATGTGGTAAAAGATAAAAAGCTTTAAATTTTGCAATTCCAACTGTCTCAAATTTCCAAAAACTTCTAGACAAAAGCCATAAAATATGATAATATTGTCAATAATAAAAAGAGACAAAAATAAAGAAAAGAGAGTGAGTTTTAAATGAAAGAAACATTTTATGTAACAACACCAATATACTATCCAAGTGGAAAATTTCATATAGGAACAGCATATTCAACAGTAGTAGCAGATACATTAAAAAGATATAACAAATTAAAAGGAAAAGAATGTTACATGTTAACAGGAACAGATGAGCATGGACAAAAAATAGAAACAAAAGCCAAAGAAGCAGGAGAAACACCAAAACAATACGTAGATAAAATGGCAGCAATGGCAAAAGAACTATGGGCAAAGATGGATATACAATATGATGATTATATTCAAACAACAGAAGAAAGACACGAAAAAGTAGTTCAAAAAATATTTGATAAATTCATGGAACAAGGCGACATATATAAAGGTGAATATGAAGGACTATATTGTGTACCATGCGAAACATTTTTTACAGAAACACAATTAGTTGATGGAAAATGCCCAGACTGTGGAAGAGAAGTAGTTCCAATGAAAGAGGAAGCATATTTCTTTAATATGAAAAAATATGCAGATAGACTTTTAAAATATTATGATGAACACCCAGATTTTATAAAACCAGAATATAGAAAACAAGAAATGATAAATAACTTTATAAAACCAGGATTAGAAGATTTATGTGTAACAAGAACATCATTTGACTGGGGAATAAAAGTATTAAAAGACCCAAAACATGTAATATATGTATGGTTAGATGCATTGACAAATTATATTACAGCACTTGGATATATGTCAGAAGATGAAACATTATTTAATAAATTTTGGCCAGCAGATGTTCATGTTGTTGGAAAAGATATAGCAAGATTTCACTTGATATATTGGCCAATATTCTTAATGGCATTAGATTTACCATTACCAAAAACAATATTTGTTCATAATTGGATTACAATGAAAGATGGAAAAATGAGTAAATCAAAAGGAAATGTAATATATCCAGAAGATTTAATTGATAGATATGGACTAGATGCAACAAAATATTTCTTATTAAGAGAAATGCCAACATCACAAGATGGATTATTCTCACCAGAGGAATTTGTACAAAGATATAATTTTGATTTATGTAATGATTTAAGCAATTTGTTAAATAGAACTGTATCAATGGTAAATAAATACTTTGATGGAAAAGTTCCTGAATATAATGGAACACCAAACGAAGTAGACAAAGAAATTGAAGAATTCAGTATACAACAAATTGAAAAATTTGAAAAATTATTTGAAAATTTCGAATTTGCAAATGCAATCCAAGAAATATGGAATTTGGTATCTAGAACAAATAAATATATTGATGAAACGATGCCATGGCAATTAGCAAAAGAAGAAGAAACAGAGAAACTAAAATCTTCAATGTATCATTTAATAGAAAATTTAAGAAAAATAGCAATATTAATAAAACCATTTATGGATGAAACATCTAATAATATTTTAAGACAAATAGGTGTACAAGATGAAAAATTAAAAACATGGGATAGCTTAAAAGAATATGATAAATTAAAAGATATAAAAGTAATTGAAAAAGGTGAACCTATATTTATGAGATTAAATACAGAAGAGGAAATTGAATATATAAAACAAGTAATGAAGAAATAGTTATAAAAAGAGGATAAGCTATGAGACTTTTTTGGGGTAAAGACCAATATCAAGGTTATAATATTTATAGTATGAAAAAATATGTAGATAAAAAAAGAATAATTTTTAATATAATAGTAAGTGTTATAACTATTATAACCTTAGCATTGGTAATTTATTATATTGTTGATACATCTTTAAGAGTAAAAAAATCTAAACAATATGCAGCACAAATTATTGAATATCAAAAGCAACAAGAAGAACTAGAAAAACAAAAAGAAGCTGAAAGGCAAGCTAAAATTCCAAAATTGACGAATGAGGGAAAAGAAAACTTAAAAAACATATATCATAGTGAAACCAAAAGAGCTTTTCTAACATTTGATGATGGTCCGTCAAAAAATACAAATGATATATTAAATATATTAAAAGATAATAATATAAAAGCAACCTTTTTTGTATTAGGAAGTCAAGTGGAAATATTTCCAGAGACAACAAACAGGATATATGATGAAGGGCATTTTATAGCAAATCATGGATATTCACATAAATATTCAAGTATTTATCAATCAACAGAACAAATATTGAATGAGTATAATCAATGTAATCAAATTGTGGCGAATACAATTAATGTTCCTGAATATAATTCACATTTATTCAGATTCCCAGGAGGTTCTGTAGGAGGAAAATATGCAAAAATAAAAAGTCAGGCAGTACCAGTACTTGAACAAAATGATATTTTGTATGTAGACTGGAATTCACTTACAGGTGATTCAGAACAGGTTAATCCAACAGAAGAGTATTTGATGAATAATTTACAAAAGACTACAGAGGGAAAAAATAGCTTAGTAGTATTAATGCATGACTCTCAAGCAAAAAAGATTACTGTGGATTTTTTGCCTAAAGTTATTGAATATTTGAGACAGCAAGGGTATGAGTTTGAGAGTTTTTATAGTATTATAGAGTGAAGTAGAGGTTGGAAGTTGAAAACTTCATTTTACAAACATCTATTTCACCAACATCCAAATAGAAGGGAGATTTTTAAATTGCCTAGAAAGAAAAAAGAAGTAATAGAAGGAATATCAGATAAGTTAGAATATTTGGGATTAGATTTAGATAATATACCAGAAAAGTTTAAAAAATTTGAACCACTTGAATATAGAGTACCAAAATTTTATGATGAAAAGCAATATAGACAATATAGATATGTAGATGTGAAAGATATACAAATATTATTATCACCAACTAATAGGTTAGAAGAATTAAGTGAAAAGTATAAAAAAGCAAGACCTTTATATGAATATTTGGATAAAAAAAATGAAGATAATATTTTAAAACATACTACTTTTTTAAATATGCTAAAAGAAATGGATGTTACTGAAATAGAAAAAATAGAAAAAGAACAGGCAAATTTGAATAAAAATATACCTTTCAAAGTTAAATTTCATGGAAATTATTTGTGGCAAATATATTATTCAGAAAATACAGACAAATATTTTATGATAGTTCCAACTGAAGATACAGATTATTCAACATTTTTCTATTTATTAAAGAAGCAAATAGAGAATAAAAAAACAGGAAAAATTTTTGTTCCAATAAGTAGCGTAAGATATTCAAATAAATATTTAAAAAAATCAGAATTTGAAGATATTGAAAATTATTTATGGCTATTTACAAAAGATTGGCCACTAATATATGAGGTGTATGATAAAAAGGAAAATTTATCAATCCAAATTATAGGCGAAACAAATGTATATGAAAAAGTAAAAACTTTTTATAAAGTGGAACTAAAAACAGCAGAAGAAGCAAATGAATTCTATAAATTGGTGAAGGCATTATTTATATTGCAAACAGAACTTCCAAATTTTTATAATTTTGAAACAAATGTAGACAAAAACGGTAGTTTAGAATTCTATTTAGATGGACAAAAAATTGAATATAAACATATGGTAGAATTCATAAGAGAACAATATAAAATAGGATTAAAGAGAAGAAAAGAATTAAAAAGTAAAATTCGTTTATATAACAAAAAATTAAAACAATTACAAGAATTAGTTGCAACACAAGAAATAGAATATTTGGCAAAAGAAAAGCAAATATCAACATTTTTAGAATGTAAAAAATCATTTTTTGGAAAATTTAAATATTATTTTAAATATAGTAAAAAGAATAATAAAAAAATGTCACAAGAAGATGAAGAACAAGATATAGAAATTGAGGAACAACCAAAAGAAAATACACCAGAAATAAAGAAAGAAAAAAAGAAAATTCCAATTAAAAAGGTTTATACATTAGAAGAATTAATAACTAGATATAAAGAATTAGAAGAGCTAGAAATAAAAATGAAAAATCTTTTAATGGATGTAAATGCATTAAAATTAAAAAATAAAAACATGGCTAAAAAAATTGAAAATGCAACTAAATATATTGAAGAAATAGATAGCCATAAAAAAAGCATATTTGAATTTTGGAAATATAGTAATAAAGACGAAATGGCAGTTTTACCTGAAGGAGAGCAAGAAGAGGTAAATGTTATTAAAAAAATAGAAAAGTCATTTGACTATGAAGAAGATTTAGAAGAATTTGGAAAAAAATTAGACAAAATTCAAAGAAATAATTTAAGCAAAGAAGAGACAGATAGTGTATATATCTTAACAACAGATTTAATAAATATAATAAATAAATTAAAAAGTAATATTATTACACCTGAAGAATTAGAAAAAAATCTTAAGAATTTAAAAAATGAAGCAATGGAATTAAAATCATTAAATGAAGAAGAATACGATATTTTTGGAAATATTATAGAAGATAGTACAAAAATAAGAAAAATAAATAATAAAAGACATAGAGAATTACCAAAAGACAAATTTAATATTCTAGAAATTGATAAAAATACGAAAACAATAGGATATAAGCTAGCATTACAACTTGTAATATTAAATTTGTCAAAAGCATTACAAAAAGGAATTATTCCTGTAAGTTTACCTGTATATAAAGCAATAAATAATAGTGAATTAGACAATAATGAGATAAATATTTTTAATATAAATTCTGAAAAAGAAATGCAAGATGCAATTAAATCTGATGGAAATAATATTAATTTGTATAAGATAAATTTAAAAGAGGGTACAAAGGGTATTGGATTTACAAATATAATTTTCTATGATAATCAAAATAAAACATTGCCTGTTGGAATGGATTTGTCTACAAAAATGATTGTTGATACATCTAAATTGCATTTGAATTTATTGAATAAGAGATTATTTAATGTTGTTGATTTTGAAGATAAAGATAATGATTTTTCTGATTTTACTGTTAAGGATGTTAATGTTTTTGAATATGAAATTGTTGATTTAGAGGATATTGAGGGTGAACAGAAAAATATTTAAAGGTTACAATTCACAGCTATTAAAGTTTGAAGTGTCCTGCAACGGGTAAGAGTTATTAATTTAACTTAGTCCTTCCCAATGATACTGTAACAATGCTAACGCATTTAACAGTATTCATTGGTCCCCACGAGGACTTCGTTTAATTAATAACTATTCCCCTGCGCGGACTTTAAGTTTTTTTACTGTGAATTGTAACTTTATATTTTTGAATAGTCACAAAATTTTTTTATATTTACTAGACTTTTTTTTATAAATGTGTTAATATAATAAAGCAAAAGTAATTGAACTATTAAAATATGCCGATGTGGCGGAATTGGTAGACGCACACGACTCAAAATCGTGCGGGAAACCATGTGGGTTCGAGTCCCACCATCGGTACCATTTTGTAAAATAGTGAACAAAATTTAAAAAGAAATATTCAGAAATGAATATTCTTTTTTTTTTGGGAAATATTTAAAATAAGAGTAAAAAAAGGATGGAGAAAAAATGATATACACAATAACATTTAACCCAGCATTAGACTATATAATCAAAACACAAAACTTTGAAATAGGAAAAATAAATCGAAGTGAAAAAGAGCATATTTTAGCAGGAGGAAAAGGAATCAATGTTTCAATTGTACTAAAAGAACTAGGCATTGAAACAACAGCACTTGGTTTCATAGCAGGTTTTGTAGGAGATGAAATTGAAAGAAAAGTAAAAGAATATGGAATTAAAACTGATTTTATAAAAATTGAAAACGATATCTCAAGAATTAATATAAAAATTGCAGAACCAAATAAAGAAACAGCAATAAATAGTAAAGGTCCATTTATTGAAAAAAATTATATCGAATTATTATATAAAAAAATAGAAATGCTAAAAAATGGAGATATATTAGTATTATCTGGTAGTGTGCCTAGAGGAATAGAAACTGATATTTATCAAAATATTTGTAAAAGGTTAGAAAAAAGAGATGTAAAAATAATTGTTGATACAACAGGAGATTTATTATTAAAAACATTGGAATATAAGCCTTTTTTAATAAAACCAAATCAAGATGAATTGGGAGAAATTTTTAATGTTAAAATTTCTAATCAAGAAGAAGCGATTGAATACGCAAAAAAATTACAAGCCAAAGGTGCTAAAAACGTATTAATATCTATGGGAAGTAAAGGAGCAGTACTTATAGATGAAAATAATTGCATATATAAAATGAAAATATCAAATACAGAAAAAACTATTAATACTGTAGGAGCAGGAGATTCAATGGTTGCAGGATTTATAGCAGGATATCAAATGTTTAACAATTATGAAAAAGCACTTCAAATGGGAGTGGCAGCAGGTACAGCTACTGCAAATTCTATATTTTTAGCAACTAAAGAAGAAATTTTAAAATTGTTTAGAGAAGTTATATTTTAGAGGTTAGACATTATTTTATAAAATAAGAAAGGATTGAAAAAAACATGAAAATCACAGATTTATTAAAAAAAGATTCTATTGATTTAAATGTAGAAGCTTCAAATAAAGAAGAAATACTAAAAAAAGCAGTAGAATTGATGAACGAAAATGGAAACATTACAGATAAAGACAAATATCTGGAACTAGTAATGAAAAGAGAAAAAGAAGGTTCAACAGGAATTGGGGAAGAAATTGCAATACCTCATGGAAAGGGTGATAGCATATCAGCTCCAGGGCTTGCTGCAATGGTAATACCGAATGGAGTTGATTTTGAATCTTTAGATGAAAAGCCAGTTAAATTATTATTTTTAATTGCAGCTCCTGACACTAAAGATAATGTTCATTTAGAGGTTTTAAGTCTTTTATCTACTTTGTTGATGGATGAAAAATTTAGAAAAGAATTATTAAATGCAAAATCTAAAGATGAATTTTTAAGAATAATTGACCAAGCTGAAAAAGAAAAAGTAGGAAACCAAGAACAAAAAGTAAATGAGCAAAAAGAAGAAAGTTATGAACTATTGGGGATTACTTCTTGTCCAACAGGAATTGCTCATACTTATATGGCAGCTGAAGGTTTAGAACAAATGGGAAAAGAATTAGGACATTCAATTAAAATAGAAACTCAAGGACAGTCAGGGGCACAAAATGTGCTTACAGACGAAGAAATTAAAGAAGCAAAAGCAATTATTATTGCATCAGATGTTAATGTGGATTTATCAAGATTTGATGGAAAAAGAGTTCTTAGAGCTAGTGTAACAGATGGTATTCGTAAACCAAAAGAACTAATTGAAAAAGCTTTAAAATCAACAAATGAAATACCAATTTATCATAGTAAAGAAAATGATGAAGGAAATAGTAAAAATGATAAGCAAAAAGGTGGTATATATAAGCATCTAATGAATGGTGTTACACATATGTTACCATTTGTAGTAGGTGGAGGTATTTTAATTGCAATAGCTTTCTTGCTAGATGATTACTCAATAGAACCATCAAATTTTGGTATGAACACACCAGTTGCGGCATTCTTTAAAACTATTGGTGGAATGGCTTTTGATTTTATGCTTTTGATTTTGTCTGGTTATATTGCGATGAGTATTGGAGATAGACCCGGATTAGTAGTTGGTTTTGTTGGTGGTGCAATTGCTAAAGCAGGAACAACATTTACATCATTAAGTAATCCAGAAGAAGTATTAGTTAGTTCAGGATTTTTAGGAGCATTACTTGCAGGATTTATAGGTGGATATGTTGTTGTATTTTTAAGAAAATTATTTGGTTTTATGCCAAAAAGTTTGGAAGGTATTAGAACTATTTTGATTTACCCAGTTGCAGGTATATTGTTAATAGGAATTATAATGTTAATAATAAATCCATTTGTAGCAGCAATAAATACAGGATTAAACAATTTCCTTTTCTCTTTAAGTGGTGTAAATAAAATAATATTAGGAGCAATTTTAGCTGGAATGATGTCAGTAGACCTTGGAGGACCGGTAAATAAGGCAGCTTATACTTTTGGAACTGGAATGTTGGCAGAAGGACATTATGAAATTATGGCTGCAGTTATGATTGGTGGAATGGTGGCTCCACTTGCAATAGCTCTTCTTGCAACATTTTTCCCTAAGAAATTACCTAAAAAAGAAAGACAAGCAGGTTTATTAAATTATGTTATGGGATTATCATTTATTTCAGAAGGTGCTATACCTTTTGCCTCAGCTGACCCTATTCGTGTGTTACCAGCTTGTGTGGTTGGTTCTGCAGTATCTGGTGCTTTGTCTATGGCTTTTAATTGTAGTTTGATGGCTCCTCATGGTGGTATTTTTGTGTTGCCTTTGATTGGTAATTGGTTTTGGTATGTTGTGGCTTTGTTTGTTGGTTCTTTTGTTGCTATGGGGGTTATGGCTGCATTGAAGAAAAAAGTGTGGGAAAAGTAAATTTTCTTTTTAAATTTGAATAGTTACATTTCACAGCTATTAAAGTTTTTTATGTCCTGCAATGGATAAGAGTTATTAATTTAACTCTGTTCTTCCCATTCTATAAAATGATAAATGAAAGGAAAATAGAAATTATGGTTAAGGAAACTTTTGTTATAGAAAATGAAACTGGTCTTCATGCTAGGCCTGCTACGGAAATTGCAAAAATTGCGATGAAGTATCCATGTAATGTTAGTCTTATTGTGAATGGAAAGACAATTAATGCTAAGTCTCCTCTTATGATTATGTCTGCTGGGATAAAGTCAAAAACAGAATTAGAGATTTTATGTGATGGTGAAAACGAAGAAAAAGCCTTAGAGGAATTGAGAATTGCTTTTAAGAATCAGTTAGGTGAATAAAAATTAATTGTACTTTTATAAGAGAAAGAGGGAAATTGTATGCTAAAAGGAAAGGGTGTTTCTGAAGGTATTGGATTAGGCAAAGCTGTTATATTAAAAAATGAAGAGATAAAGCCTGAAAAAATTCAAATTGAAGATGTGGAATTGGAAAAAGAAAATTTCTATCATGCTGTTAATGAAGTGGAAACAGAAATTAAAGACTTAGTAAATAAATTATCTGGTACAGAAAAGGATATAATGCAAGCATATTTGATGATATTGCAAGACCCAACATTAGTCCAAGAAACAGTTGAGATAATTGAAAAGCAGAAGTGCAATGCAGCATATGCAACAGAAGTGGGGTTTAACAAAATAATCCAAATGTTTGAGGAAATGGATGACCCTTATATGGCTGCAAGAAGTGCAGATATAGCAGATATGAAGAAAAAGGTGTTGCATAAAATTCTTAATAAAGAAGAAATTAATTTGTCACAATTACCAGCTGATACTATTCTTGTTACAAATGAGTTAACAACATCAGATACTGCAAAATTAAATTTAAAAAATATAGTAGGAATTATTACTGAAGTGGGTGGAATAAATTCTCATATGGCTATTATGGCAAGAACACATGAAATTCCAGCAGTTATTGGAATAAAACAAATAACGAAACAAATAAATGAAAATGACTCTATTGCTATAAATGGAGGAACTGGAGAGGTTTTTGTAAATCCATCTAAAGAGGAATGGACGGAATTTGAGAAAATAAAAGATAATTCAAAAAAAGAAAAAGAAAAATTGGAAACATATAAAAGCGAAATATCATCTACAAAAGATGGGCATCGAGTTGAACTTTTAGCAAATATTGGTGGACCACAAGATATAGACCTTGTAATTAATAATACAGCTGAAGGAGTTGGATTATTAAGGAGTGAATTTCTTTATATGAATTCTGAAGATTTTCCAACAGAGAATGAACAATTTGAAGCATATAAAAAAGTGGCAGAAAAGCTTCAAAATAAAAGAATAGTTATCAGAACTTTGGATATTGGTGGAGATAAAAATTTAAAGTATATGAAATTACCAAAAGAGGATAATCCTTTTTTGGGTTATAGAGCAATTAGAATTTTTTTGGATAATGTAAGTTTATTTAAGGTTCAATTAAGAGCGATTTTAAGAGCAAGTAATTATGGGAATCTAGCAATTATGCTGCCAATGATTTCTTCCATAGAAGAGTTACGAGAGTCTAAAAAAATTATTCAAGAAGTAAAAGAAGAATTAAAAGAAAAACAGATTCCATTTAATGAAGATATAGAAATTGGAATTATGATCGAAATACCATCAGTGGCTTTAATGGCTGAAGAATTGGCAAAAGAATGTGATTTTTTTAGCATTGGAACAAATGATTTAATTCAATATACAATTGCAGTTGAGAGAGGTAATGAGAAGGTTGCAAATTTGTATACTCATTTTCATCCTGCTATAATACGATTAATTAAGTCAGCTATTGATGGTGCTCATAAAAACAATATTTTATGTGGGATGTGCGGAGAAGCGGCTGGAGATACTTCGTTTATTCCATTGTTAATAGGTTTAGGGTTGGATGAATTTTCTATGAATGCAAATAAGGTTTTACAGGCAAGAAAGTTAATAAGAGATTTGAATTTTCAAGACTGTAAAAAGTTGGCAGATGAGGTTTTGAAATTAAATTCTATTGAAGAAATAAAAAGAAGACTTAATTGTTGAGTAAAGAAGCTCTGCTTATTGGCGGGGCTTTTTCCTATAATAGAAACACTTTGCACAGAAAATTTTAATCATGCCCCTTTTGTTCTTATAGTCATTATCTTAAATAAAAAACATATATTGTAATAAGAAATTTAAGGTGGTGATTTTGTGCAAAACACATACACAGTAGCATTAGCAGGAAATCCAAATGTAGGAAAATCAACAATATTTAACAGCTTAACAGGAATGCACCAGCACACAGGAAACTGGACAGGAAAAACGGTTGCGAATGCAACAGGAGAAGCGGTTATAAAGGATAATAAATTTACATTTGTAGACATACCAGGTACATATTCTATAATGTCAAATTCAGAGGAAGAAGAAATCGCAAGAGATTACATATGTTTTGGAAACCCAGATGTGACAGTAATTGTAGTAGATAGTACATGTTTAGAAAGAAATTTAAATTTAGTTTTTCAAATAATGGAAATAACAGATAATATAATAGTTTGCGTGAATTTGTTAGATGAAGCAAAAAAGAAAAAAATAAAAGTTAATTTAAAAAAATTAGAAGAATTGTTAGGAGTTCCAGTTGTGGGAACAACTGCTAGAGATAAACGTACATTAGAAAAATTGAAAGATACAATAAATAAAGTATGTACTGGTGAAATCGTACCTTGCCCAAAAGAAGTAGAATACAGTTCAAAAATTGAAGAAAATATTAATTTGTTAGAAGAAAAATTATCAGAAGTTTATGAACAGAATATTGAAACAGAATATAGGTCAGCTACCACAATAATTGAAAGTAAAAAAATTTCTAAAAAATTATATAAATGGATTTCTCTTAAATTAATTGATGGAGAAGAAAAAATTTTAAATTCAATAAAAAATCATTTGAATATCAATTTAGAAAATCAAGATATTCAAAGTTGCCTGTCAGATGTAAAACATCAATTAGAAAAAGAAAATATTACATCAAATAATTTTAAAGATAAAGTAGTAGCTGATATTATGAGAAAAGCAGAAGATGTTTCAAAAGAAGTATGTACATTTGAAAATAAAGATTATAGTGCAAGAGATAGAGAAATAGATAAAATTTTAACATCAAAAAAATTTGGAATCCCAATAATGATTTTATTTTTAGGCATTATATTTTGGCTTACAATAGTTGGAGCAAATTATCCATCTCAAGTTTTATTTAGTCTGTTTAATTGGATACAAGACAAATTAGTTATTTTCGCAGAATATGTGCATTCTCCACAATGGCTTTCAAATATGCTTATAAATGGTGTGTATCAAACATTAACATGGATTATAGCAGTAATGCTTCCACCTATGGCGATATTTTTTCCACTTTTTACAATACTAGAAGATTTAGGATATTTGCCTAGAATAGCATTTAATATGGATGGTTTTTTCAAAAAAGCATGTTGTAGTGGAAAACAGATGATTACAATGTGCATGGGATTTGGTTGTAATGCTTGTGGTGTAACAGGTTGTAGAATTATAGACTCACCAAGAGAAAGATTAATTGCAATATTAACAAATAATTTAGTACCATGCAATGGAAGATTTCCATTTTTAATATCAATAGCAACAATATTTATAGCAGGTGCATATGCAGGTGGAAACGGATTTTTATCATCAATATTATCAACAGTAGCAGTTATGGTGGTTATAATATTTGGAATATTTTTAACATTGATAATATCAAAAATACTATCAAATACAATTTTAAAAGGAATGCCATCATCAATGGTTTTAGAATTGCCACCATACAGAAAACCTCAATTTGGAAAAATATTAGTGCGTTCTATATTTGATAGAACACTATTTGTATTAGGAAGAGCAATTTCAGTTGCAGCACCTGCAGGTCTAGTGATTTGGATATTAGCTAATGTAGGAATTAATGGTGAAAGCTTACTTTCAATAATTGCAAATTTCTTAAATCCATTTGCACAATTAATGGGATTAGATGGATATATTTTAACAGCATTTATTTTGGGCATGCCAGCAAATGAAATAGTTTTGCCTATAATTTTGATGTGTTATTTAAAAGGTGGAGTATTAGTAAATATAGAGGATACTGTACAAATAGGGCAGATTTTAATTCAAAATGGTTGGAATATGTTAACAGCTTTAAATGTAATGTTATTTGTTATTTTACATTTTCCTTGTACTACAACTTTATTGACAATAAAAAAAGAGACTGGAAGTTGGAAGTGGACTGGGCTTGCTTTTGCAATTCCTACAGTTTGTGGAATAGTGCTTTGTATGTGTACTACTCTTGTGTATAATGTTTTGAATGTGGTCTTATAGATAAAATGTCGAATTTTGCGGTCGATTAGGGATTGTAAAGTTCGACTTTTTATGTTATTATATAAAAGTATTTAATTCAAATTTTTTTCAAAAATATTTTTTAAATCGAAAATATTTCCAAAAACAAAAAAGAAAATAAGTGAAAGGAAGTGATAAATATTTGTATAAATATAATAGCAGAAGGAAGGTGAAAAAAATAAAATATGTATAAAGTTATTAATTTAATTAAAAACTTTGTGAAGAAAATAAAATCTATTCCATATCAAAAAGAACTATTAAAATCAATAGAAATAGGAGATTTAGTCTGGGCAAGAATGCCACTCCCCAAAAAAGAATTAAGTCAAATAGAAGAAAATCATCAAGTCAGGCCATATCTTATTGTAAAAAAAGATAAGTTTTATATCTATGCTTACAAATCTTCCTCAAAAAGCAATGGAAGATTAAACAATTATGAAGAATATTCTATAAATTCTTTAAGATATAATCAAAATAAAAATAGTTTTATTGATCTAACTAAAATCTACAAAATCCCATTTTTCAATTTAAAATCCAAATATATAACATTAAATCAATTTGAACTAAAAAATATAGAAAAAAGACTGCAAATACAAGCAAATAAAAATAATAAAAACATTTTTCAGTTTCCAATAGATATCTATATTTTTGATGGAGATATTATTGAAGTTAATAATCAATTATACTATGTTTATGCTTCAGATAATGTGTATATATATTGTTTAAATCTTTATAAATATAATCCAAATGATATTAAAAAATACGAAATTATTAGTATTAATAGTAAAATGTACTATGTTAATTTTAAAGAAATGACAAGCTTTAAGAGAACAGACAAAATGGATGTTGTTGATATTGCATATAAGAGCGAAAGGGAGGTAATTTTAGAAAAGAAATTTTTATCAAAAAAACCATTGAAAAAACTAAAAAAATAATGTATTATAAGTACCAGAGATAGAGGTGGATTATGAAATCAAACTACTTTAAATACATTTTTATAATATTTGCAATAGCAATAATGATATTTGCAATAGTAAAGATAAAGACAGATGAGCAAAAAAAAGAAGCACAAGTATATGAGACAAAAGAAGAAATAGAAGAAGAGATAACAGAAATAAAATTAGGAGTAGCATCATTTGATAGTATAAATCCAATATTAAGTAAAAATAAAAATGTTCAAGATATATCGAAGATAATATTTGAACCATTAATGACATTAACATCAGACTATAAGCTTGAAAACAGTCTTGCTAAAGAGTGGGCAAAGCAAAATGAAACAACATATATAATCAAATTAAGAGATGATAAAAAGTGGTCAGATGGACAAAAATTTACAGCAGAAGATGTAAGGTTTACAATAGATAGATTAAAAGATTCAGATACAGTATATTCTTCAAATGTACAATATGTAACAACTGTAGAAGTGGTAGATGATACAACTTTGAAAATAATATTAAGTCAAGAAGTTCCGTTTTTTGAGTATAATTTGACATTTCCAATATTATCAAGCAAATATTATAGTGATAAAGAATTTGATGCAAATATTGTGCCAGTAGGAACTGGAATGTATAAAGTAAGTGAAGTGCAGGATGCTGCATTAATTTTAACAAAAAACGAATATTATCCAGAAACAAATAAATTAAAACTTGATAAAATAACAATAGCAATATATTCAAGTGTAGGCGAATTATATAATTCATTTAAAACAGGAAATATTGATTTAATAAGTACTCAAAATAGTAATTTGAAAGAATACATAGGAACAATAGGATATCTTTCAAAAGAGATGAAAGGTAGAGAACACGACTTTATTGCATTTAATACACAAAGTCAAATATTATCACAAGTAAATGTAAGAAAAGCGATATGTTATTCAATAGATAAAACTAATATAGTTTCAAGTGTTTATGGAGATAATTACTATACTTCAAGTTTTCCACTAGATTATGGAACGTGGATATATCAAGAACAAGACTCAAGTTCTGGATATAATTTAGAACAAGCGAAACAAATATTAGTTGATGATGGATGGAGTTATAAGTATAAATATTGGCAAAAAATTGTAAATTATAAAACTCAAAGAATATCATTAAATTTTGTTGTAAAATCAAGTGATACAAGTAGGGTATCTGTAGCAGAAAATATTAAACAACAATTAGAAAATCAAGGATTTAGAATTAATTTAATAAAAGCATCTGATGCACAATACCAGAGCTATCTAACAAATAAGAATTATGATATGATTTTGTGTAGTATGAATTTGTCTGTAAGTCCGGATTTATCAACATTTTTTGGCGAAAATAATTTAGCTAATTATTCAAATGAAGAAGTTACAAGCTTAATGAATGAGGTTAAAAATTTGAATGATGAGGAAAAGTTGAAACAGGATTATAAAAGATTAGGAGAGATTTATAAAACGGAAATGCCATATTTAAGTTTATATAATAATAAATATACGGTTGCATATAGTCAGGCATTGGTGGGAACATTTGAGCCTAATTGGTTTTATCAGTTTTATAATATTGAGGGTTGGCATAAATAAATTGTTTTTATTGTAGTAATTAAAAGTTACAATTCGCAGCTATTAAAGTTTGAAATGTCCTGCAACAGGTAAGAGTTATTAATTATACTCAGTTCTTCCCAATGATACTGTAACAATGCTAACGCATTTAACAGTATTCATCGGTCCCCACGAGAACTTCGTTTAATTAATAACTATTCCCCTGCGCGGACTTTAAGGTTTGTTGAGCTGTGAATTGGAAAAATTTTAGTTTAAAATAATAAAAAATTTTGAAAAAAGTATTGACAAAAACAAATGTTTAATGATATAAGTTAATTATCAAACAAAAGTTCAATAATTTAATATATTTAAGGAGGAAAAAATAATGGCAGAAAATACAGAAAAGAAAAAGGCTCTAGAAGCAGCAATGAGTCAAATAGAAAAACAATTTGGAAAAGGTTCAGTAATGAAACTTGGTGAATTTAAAGCAATGGAAATTGAGGCAATACCAACAGGTGCATTAAGCTTAGATATGGCTTTAGGTATTGGTGGTGTTCCTAGAGGAAGAATAATAGAAGTATTTGGACCAGAGTCATCTGGTAAAACAACATTAGCATTACATGTTATTGCAGAAGCACAAAAAACAGGTGGAGAAGCAGCTTTTATAGATGCAGAGCATGCTTTAGATCCAGTATATGCAAAAAAATTAGGAGTAGATATAGATAATTTAATAGTATCTCAACCAGATACAGGAGAGCAAGCTCTTGAAATAACAGAAAGTTTAATAAGAAGTGGAGCTTTAGATGTAATAGTAGTAGACTCTGTTGCAGCATTAGTTCCAAAGGCTGAAATTGATGGAGATATGGGAGATTCTCATATGGGACTTCAAGCAAGATTAATGTCACAAGCATTAAGAAAACTTGCTGGTGCTATAAATAAGACAAAAACAGTATTAATATTTATAAATCAATTAAGAGAAAAAATAGGAGTAATGTTTGGAAATCCAGAAACAACAACTGGTGGTAGAGCATTAAAATTCTATGCTTCAGTAAGATTAGATATTAGAAAAATAGAAAATATAAAACAAGATGGTGAAGTAAAAGGAAATAGAGTAAGAGTAAAAGTTATAAAAAACAAAGTTGCTCCACCATTTAGAGAAGCAGAATTTGACATAGTATATGGAGAAGGAATTTCAAAAGCTGGAAATATTTTAGACATGGCTGTTAATATGGACATAATTGAAAAAAGCGGTTCTTGGTTTAGCTATAATGGCGAAAGAATTGGCCAAGGTAGAGAAAATGTTAAAAAATATTTACAAGATAATCCAGATGTATTAGAAGATGTTGAGAAAAAAGTAAGAGCAAATTTTTCTAAAGCATTTGAAGAAAGCCTAGGCGAAGAATTACCAGAAGTTGATGAAGATGGTGAATTTGAAGACGAGGAATAAGAAATAATTTTATAATTTATTTTATCTCAAGTTATAGTAAGGTTTTCTATAACTTGAGATAAGTCATATTAAGTATTTTTATCAAATAAATTTTTTTCGAAAGTAAATTCAAAAAATAACAAATAAAAATTTAAAAGGAAGTGGTTTTATATAAAATGATAAATAAAGTTAACTATAAAATAAATATTGACAAAAACCAAAATAGATATTATAATAGACCTAAAATAGAAATATTTACATATAAAGAACATTTGCTATATGAAAAATTTATTAATGAAAAAGCTAATATAGTGCAAGAGGAAAGTGCTGTATATGAAAGAACAAATAATAAGCTACATAATGAACATGATAAAATTTTTAGGAAAATTCTAGATAATAAAAAAGAGGCAGTTAATTTTATTAATAAAACTTTGAAGTTAGAAATAAAAGAAAAAAATCTAGAAAAATATAATAGAAGTTTTATAACAAATGATTTGATTAACCAAGAATCAGATGTGATTTATAAATTGAAGAATAGAAATGTTTTTTTCTTAATAGAACATCAAACAAAGATAGATTATTCAATGGCATATAGAATATTAAAATATGAAAATGAGATAATAAAGACTGCAATCGATTATAGCAAATTAAAACAAAAAGGATATAAAATACCATTAGTTGTATCAATTGTATTGTACACAGGAAAGAAAAAATGGGATGCAAAAAAATATATAAGGGAATCACAAGAAGTTTTAGAGGGCTATAATGAGATACGATTTGCAAGATATAATGTGGTGGATGTAAATGATTTTAACAATGATGAGTTATTAAATGATACAACATTTTTAACAAAAGCTATGTTAATAGAAAAAGCAAAATATAAAGAAGAATTAATTAAATATTTGGATGATATAGTAATCAAAATAAATAAAAATAGAAAGCTTTATAGTAGTGAAATAATAGAAATACTAGTAACAATAATTAATTTAGTACTAAAGAAAAAAATAGGAGAAGAAAAATCAGAAGAATTAATAAAAACTTTAAAAGGAGGTAATGGAAAAATGTTAGCTGTTTTAGAGATGATTGAAAAAGATGACAAAAGAATATTTAAAGAAGGTAAAAAAGAAGGTAAAAAAGAAGGTAAAAAAGAAGGTAAAAAAGAAGAAAAACAAGAAATAATAAAAGCAATGATTAATGAAAATATACCAATTGATGTTATAGAAAAAATTACAAAATTAACAAAAAAAGAAATTGAAAATTTAAAATAATATTATTGAAAAATGTACTTTTTTATAGTAAAATGTAAAAAAAGAAAAGGAAGTAATAAATGTATACAATAGAAGAATTTGATAGAGAAAAAACAAAAGTATTAAAATATATATTATACAAAAAAAGAAGTGAAAATGAAGTAAGAACCAAATTTTCAGGAACAATAGATGAAAATTTATTAGAAGATATAATAGAATATTTAAAACAAGCTAAATACATAGACGATAAAGAATATATAAGGAAAACAGTAAATAACTTTGTTGCCTTAAAAAACTTATCAATAAAAGAATTAAAATATAAGCTTTTATCAAAGGGATTAAATAAAAATGATATTGAAGATTATGTCTATGATAATAAAGAAGAACTAGAAGAATACGAAATAAAATCAATATCAAATATAATATACAAAAAATCTGCTTCTATGGAGCAAGAAGAAATAAAACAATATTTATTAAAAAAAGGATATAAATTAGAAAATATAAATAAAGCTATGGAAGACGATTAGTTTTATAGAATTGGAAAGGGACAAGGATTATAAATGTCGATATTAACGCTAGAAACAAAAAAATATTCAATAAAAATAGATAATTTTGAAGGACCATTAGACTTATTATGCTTTTTAATAGACAAAAACAAAATGAATATATATGATGTAAATTTAACTGAAATAACAGACCAATACATAGAGTTTTTAAATGCAATGGAAGAATTGAATTTAGAAATAGCAAGTGAATTCATAGTTATGGCATCAACACTATTATTTTTAAAATCTAAAAAGCTTTTACCAAAACAAGAAGAGGAAGAAGAGGAAATAACAGAAGAAGAGCTAATAAGAAGAATAATTGAATATAAGAAATTTAAAGAAATAAGTAAAGAGTTAAAAGAAAATTACAAAATATATTCAAATAGATTTTTTAAAGGACAAGAAGAAATAGAACTTCCAAAACAAAAACTAGAGAAAGACTATGAACCAGATAAAATACCAGAAATATATAGATTATTAGTGGAAAGAAATAGTGTAAAGATAAATCAAAATGCAAAGAATATTGAAAAAATAGCATTGGTTGACAAATATACAGTGTCTGAAAAAGTAAAAGAAATGTATAAGGTATTAGCAAAACAAAAAAAATTCATTTTTAATAAATTATTTGCAATTAATAAAAAAGAAAAGCAAGAAGTTGTGACGGCATTTAGTGGACTTCTTGAGATGTCAAGAAGAAATAAAGTTGAAACTAGCCAAGAAGAATTATTTGGCGATATTGTAGTAGAAGAAAAGAAAAAAGAAATATCATAATGTTTAAACAGTAAAAAAAAGGAAAAACTAATATAATCAAAGAAGGTGATATATTGGTTTTTCTTTTTGTTTTTTTAATAATAATTTTAATGATAATAACAATAAAAATAAAAATCAACTTTAAAGATTTTGAATTTAGTTCACAAAATAAGGAACATTTAAATAAAAATTATAAAATAAAAATTACTATATACACATTTAATTTTATACCAGTTTTTAAATTAAAGATAACAAATGAAAAAATAAAAAAGGCAATGAACAATGAAAAAATCAGAAAAACAATTAATGAACAAAAAACAAAAATTATAGAAAATCGAAAAGATATAGATATAGAAGCTATCAAAGAAATTAAAAATATAAAAGTAGAAATAGATGAAATGAATTTACAAATATTAATTGGAACAGAAAATGCGTCAATAACAGCATTTATAATACCTGTGATAAGTACAATTTTAGCAATATTTTTAAGTAAAAGTATAGAAAAATATAATGATAAACAATTATTTTGTGTAACACCTTTATTTATAGACCAAAATTTAATAAATATAGATTTTTCAGGTATATTTCAAATTAAAATGATACATATTATAAATACAATATGTAAAGTAAAAAGGAAAGGTGATAAAAATGAGCGAACATCCCATAGAAAGTCTTATGACTACAGCTATGAATAGTATTCAAGATATGATAGATGTAAATACTATAATAGGAGAGCCAATAGAAACATCAAACAACATAGTTATAATACCAATATCAAAAGTATCATTTGGATTTGCAGCAGGTGGAAGTGAATTTAAAGGAGAAACAATAGATGAATACAAAAAAATAGAAAAGGAAGAACAAATACAATATAGGTTACCGTTTGGCGGAGGTTCTGGTGCACGGAGTTACGATAAATCCAGTAGCTTTTTTAGTAATACAATCTAATAATGTTAAATTAATGCCAGTAAATCATTCTTCAAGTGTTGATAAATTATTAGATTATGTGCCGGATTTAATTGAAAGAACTAACAACATGATGAATAAGATAGTAAATAACAAAAAGGAAGAGACAGAAAAAGTTTTAAAAGAAATGCAAAAAAGAAATAGTAATGATAACAATAAAAAAATTTTTGATGAAATGAAGGATAATAAAGAAAAATCATCAGAAGATGATTAAGATAATGAAAGGCGAATCAAGAAAAAAACTTGATTCGTTTTTTTGTCGAAAACTTCTATATATTCGACAAAACTTCTATTTTTTTGCTATTGGAAAATATTGGAAAAAGAATTATAATACATAAGAAAACTAAAGGACAAGTTTAAAGAAGTTTTAAAACAATTATACCTAAAGGAGGTAATGAGATTAAAATGGAATCTAAATTTTATGAAGAGGACAAGCTATTAGTTTTTAAAATTACAGATGAAATTGATGATTGTAATGTACAAAAGATAAGGAGGAGAGCAGATTATGAAATTGAAAGATATATGCCTAGAAAAGTTATATTTGATTTTGATAGTGTTACTTTCATGGATAGTAGCGGAATAGGGCTAATAATAGGAAGATACAAATTCACAAACATGCTTGGCGGAAAATTAGAAGTAGCAAATTTAACACAAAATGTAAAAAAAATATTTGAAATGAGCGGGATATTAAAATTAATACCTGTTACTGAAATTTAATAAGTTTGGCATAGAAGTAAATAGTCAAATAACCTAAATTACAAGGAGGACAAGCTATGAAAGAGCAAATTGAAAATGAAATGAAATTAGAATTTCTAAGTAAAGCGACAAATGAATCATTTGCAAGAATAACAGTTGCAGCCTTTGCGTCTCAATTAGACCCTACAATTGAAGAATTAGCAGATATAAAAACAGCAGTATCAGAAGCTGTTACAAATTGCATAATACATGCATATGAAAACAGACAAGGAATAATTAAAATAAATGCAAAGTTAAAAGAAAATCAAATAATAATTCAAATTTCTGATAATGGAAAAGGAATAGAAAATGTAGATATTGCAAAAGAACCATTATACACAACAAAACCTAATCTAGAAAGGTCAGGTATGGGATTTACAATAATGGAAAGTTTTATGGATAGTATGAAGGTAGAGTCAATAGTCGGACTTGGAACAAAAGTAACTCTAGTAAAAACAATAAAAAAACAAGAAGAACTGGAAGAAGAGAGCCTAAGTAGTTTTACAAAAGAATAAATAGGGGTAATGTATATGTATGAAAACGATATAAATTCAATAAAAAGAGCACAGCAGCGGAGATAAGTTCGAAATGGACAGACTTATTAGAGATAACAATGGTCTTATTTGGAGCATAGTAAAAAGATTTATGAACAGAGGATACGAAGTAGAAGACTTATACCAAATAGGATGCATGGGATTTATAAAATCAATAAAAAGATTTGATACAAACTTTGAAGTAAAGCTATCAACATATTCAGTACCATACATATTAGGTGAAATAAAAAGATTTATAAGAGATGATGGCCCAATTAAGGTTAGCAGAAGTATAAAAGAATTAAATGTAAAAATAAATGAGTTAAAAAAACAATATTTAATAAAAACAGGTAAAGAAATTACAATTGAAGAGATATGTAAAGAACTAAAAATAGAAAAAGAAGATGCGATAATAGCAATGGAATCTACAAATACAATAGAGTCAATAGAAGGAGCTGCTGGCTCAGAAAATAAGGATGGAAAGCAACTGACAATATTTGATAAAATTTCGACTGGGAAAGATGAAGAAGAAATTATTACTAATAAGATGCTTATTAATCAATTGATAAATGAGTTAGAAGATAGAGATAAGGAGATAATATTACTTAGATTTTTTAAAGAGAAAACTCAAACTGAGGTTGCAAAAATACTTGGGATAAGTCAAGTTCAAGTTTCTAGAATAGAGAGAAAAATATTAAATAATATGAGAATGAAATTGACTTCAGCATGAGGGACTTAGGGACGTTCCTCTTTTCCACTTTTTCGAGGGATTTGAGGGCACTCCTTTTATTTAAGCATTAAAAATTTTAATATATAATAATTTATTTCATTCCTCGGTTTGTTACATGTCTTACAAATGTTAAGTTTAATTCAACGAGCCTCTCCTTGAAAACGCACCCTCATTGAATTAAACTAAAAATTTGTACAGACATTTTACTACACATTCGTCATTTCATAAATTATTATATATTAAAATTTTTAGTTAGTTAATATTAGAAATAAGGAGTGTTCCAAAATCTCTCGAAAAAGGAGAAAAAAGGAACGTCCCTAAATCCCTGAAGGAGGAGAGAACTTTGAAAAAATTTTTAATTTATTTATTATCTTTTATTTTAATATGTTTTGTAGTTCCAGCGATGCTTAGCAGAAGGACTGCTTCTACGGTAGCACAAGAAAATACGGGGGTTGAAGTACAGAAAAATCAGCAAAGTACAGAAAATGCAGAGAGTATAAGTAACCAAGATGAAACACAAAATTATGAATATAGTAAATATGGAACAATTACTTTATTACATAAAAAAACAGGGAAAACTGAACAAGTAAATGTAGATGATTATTTGTGTAATGTTGTGTCTGCTGAAATGCCAGCAGATTATGAAGTGGAGGCATTAAAAGCACAAGCAATTGTTGCAAGGACATATACTATATACAAGGTATTAAATAAAAAACATGATAACGCAGATATATGTGATGATTCAACATGTTGCCAAGCATGGATTTCTAAAGATGATAGATTAGCAAGATGGGAAGAAAGTAAAAGAGAGAGTAATTGGCAGAAGATATGCGACTGTGTAAATAGTACAAAAGGAAAAGTTATAACTTATGATAATCAGCCAATTAATGCATTTTTCCATTCTAATAGTGGTGGAATAACCGAAGTTCCTGTAAATGTGTGGGGTGGAACTGGATATCCGTACTTGCAAAGTGTGGAGACATCAGGTGAAGATGCATATACTCAATATTCATCAGAAGTTATTTTTACACAAGAAGAGTTAATAAATAAGTTGAAAGAAAAATATGATGATATATCAATTGATTTTTCAAATGATGATGATATTAAAATTTTAGAATATACTGAAAGTAGTAGAGTTAAAACTGTAAAATTTGGAAATCATGAGCTTTCGGGGGTTGAAACAAGAACGTTGTTGGGATTAAGGTCTACAAATTTTGAAATTATAAAAGATGGAAATGATATAAAATTTTCTGTAAAAGGTTATGGCCATGGTGTTGGTATGAGTCAAACTGGTGCTGATAGCATGGCAAAACAGGGAAGTACGGCAGAAGAGATTATTATGCATTTTTATACTGGAGTAGAGATTAAAGATATTAATAATTTATAGGTATATTTTTGTAAAATCCGGAAATAATTGTAATAGAAACAAATTTTAAGGAGGATTTTATGAGAAGAGATGTAAGAAAGAGAAGTAATCAAGATGATGAATTAAATATGAAAATTATAAAATATTCAGGAATAGGAGTTGCTATTTTAGCAGTTATAGTATTTGGACTTTTAATATATAGTAAAAGCTTAAATGATGAAGTTAAAGAAGGAACTTTAACAAGTGAACAATTATCAAATATTTTAAATGGTACAAGTTCTTCAGAAAATACAGAAAGTGCTAGTACAGAAATTGGAAAAAGTGTAAATGAAGTGGAAACAGAATTAAAAGAAAACAAAGCTGTTTCAAATAATGAAACAAATACAACTAATACTAATTCAAATACTAATGTTTTGACAACAAATAAAGTAAATGCAAATAATTCAACAACTCAAACTAATAGTAAAGACGAAAATACGAAAAAAAATAAAGAAGAGACAAGTGTTGAATTATGTTTTGAAAAGCCAGTAGAAGGAGATATTGTTCGAGATTTTGCAGTTGATAATTTAATATATTCAGAAACATTGCAAGAATGGACAACTCATACAGGTATTGATATAAAAGCAGATAAAACAACAGTGGTAAAATCTGCTGAAGCTGGAACAGTAAAGACTATAAAGAATGACCCAAGATATGGTTTGACAATAATAATTGAACATGCAAATGGATTTCAAACAGTTTATTCAAATTTATTAACTTCAGAGTTTGTAGTTGAGGGTGAAAAAGTTGAGAAGGGTCAATCTCTTGGAACAGTTGGAAATACAGCAGCATTTGAAATTGCAGATGAAGCTCATCTTCATTTTGAGATTATAAAAGATGGTGTTCAGGTGGATCCTAATATATATTTGAAGTAAAAAGACAAGTAGACAAACTTGTCTTTTTTTGTTCTAAAAATATATTGAAAAATGCTTAAAAATAATATAATATATATTTTAGAGAAGGTGTAAAATAATTACAAAAAAGGACGTGAAAACATGAATTTTAATTTTTTAGAAAACTTAGGAAAATCTATAGAAAAAACAATCAACAAACAAACAGAAAAAATTAACAAAGTAGATGGAATAGAAAATGAAGAAATAGAATTAGCAAATAAGTTAGATGCAGTAGAAGAATACACAGTAGATAGATTTGAAGAAAATATCGCTGTACTAGAAGACAGAAAAACAGGTAAAATGAAAAATATAGAAAAAGAAAAAATACCTGAAAATGCTAAAGAAGGAGACATTATAAAATGTATTAATGGAAAATACTTTATAGATGAAGAAGAAACAATAAATGTAGAAAACAAGATAAAAGAAAAATATAAAAATTTATGGGAATAAATAACTGAGTAATGAATTAAAAGGAGAAACAAAAGATGGCAAGGAAGAAGAAAAACAAGAAATTAATAAACAGTATATTATCAATAATAGCATTAATAATTATAGCATTAATTAGTCAAAATCAAGAATTACAAAATTACATGTCAAATGCAACTTTAGATTCAACATCAAAAAATAAAATAGTATCAACAATACAAGAAAATGGCACAAAAACAGTAGTAATTGGTTCAGGTGATGTAAATAATGAAAACAATTTACATGTTTATTACATAGATGTAGGACAAGCAGATAGTATATTAATAGTAAATCAAAATCATTCAGCCTTAATAGATGCAGGGAACAATGATGATGGGAAAAATGTAGTAAATTTTATAAAATCAAAAGGAATAAATAAATTAGATTATATAGTAGGAACACATCCACATGAAGACCACATAGGTGGATTAGATGATGTTATAAACAATATAGATGTTGATAAAATATATTTGCCAAAAATTCAAACAAATACAAAAACATATGAAGATGTATTGCAAGCAATTCAAAATAAGAATAAAAAGATAAGTTCATTTAATAAAGGCGATAAATTTACAATAGGAAATGCTAATTTAGAAGTAATGACAGATTCAATATTGGACAAAAATAATTTAAATTTATCTTCAAATATTATAAGAATGGAATTTAATGGAACAAGCTTCTTATTTACAGGAGATGCTGAAACAGAAAATGAAAAAACAATAAAATGGCAACAAACAGATATATTAAAAATAGGGCATCATGGTTCGACTACTAGTACATCGCAAAATTTTTTAAATCAAATAAAACCTAAATATGCAATAATTTCAGTTGGAAAAGATAATGATTATGGTCATCCAAATGAAAAAATTTTGGAAAGACTGGAAAAAGTGGGAGCTGAAGTTTTTAGAACTGATGAATGTGGAACTATTGAAATTATTGTAACAGAATAAAAAGAGGAATGAATTTGGGGACGGAGGAAAAAAACAGTTTTTTCCTCTTTTTTAGAAATTGTCAAAAATCACTTGACAGCTGAGACGAATAAAGATAAAATAGAATAGGTAAGAAAAAAATATATTAACGAAAAGAAAACATATATATTTGATTCGAACATTGAAAATTTAATAAGAAAGAGGTGTAGATTCATGAATATAGGAATCATTATCGCCGCTGTCTTAATCTCACTTGCAATAGGAATACTAGTAGGAATAGCATATAGAAAAAAAGTTGCAGAATCTAAAATAAATAGTGCCGAGGAAGAAGCTAAAAAGATAGTTAATATGGCAAAAATTGAAGCGGAAAATTTAAAAAAGGCGAAAATAATTGAGGCAAAAGAAGAAATTGTGAATAGTAGAAACGAATTAGATCAAGAGATTAAAGAAAGAAGAGGCGAAGTACAAAGACAAGAAACAAGACTTATTCAAAAGGAAGAAAATTTAGACAGACGTTCAGAAAATTTTGAAAAGAAAGAAGAAGATTTAGAATTAAGACTAAAAGAATTAGAAGAACAAAAAGAAGAAATTCAAAAATTACATGAACAAGAGATTCAAGAACTTCAAAAAATTGCATCTTTAACAAGAGAAGAAGCAAAAACAAGATTGTTAAAAGAAGTAGAAAAAGATATAACAACAGAAAAAGCTGCTATAATTAGAGATGCTAATCAAAAAGCAAAAGAAGATATAAATAAAACTGCTAAAGAGTTATTAACATATGCAGTTCAAAAATGTGCAGCAGACCATTCTCAAGAAACTACAGTATCTATAGTAGCTCTTCCAAGTGATGAAATGAAAGGAAGAATTATAGGTAGAGAAGGTAGAAACATAAAAGCTTTAGAAACATTAACAGGAGTAGACTTAATAATAGATGATACACCTGAAGCAGTAGTTCTATCAGGATTTGACCCATTAAGAAGAGAAGTTGCAAAAATAGCTTTAGAGAAATTAATTGATGATGGAAGAATACATCCAGCAAAAATAGAAGAAGTAGTAGAAAAAGCAAAACAAGAATTAGAAGAAACTATAAAAGAAGAAGGAGAAAGAGCTGTCCTAGAAACTGGTGTAATTGGATTACATCCAGATATAGTAAAATTAATAGGAAAATTAAAATATAGGACAAGCTATGGACAAAATGTATTAAACCATTCAATAGAAGTTTCAAATTTAGCAAGAATTATGGCAGAAGAATTAGGATTAGATGCCAAACTTGCAAGAAGAGCAGGATTATTACATGATATTGGTAAAGCATTAGATCACGATATGGAAGGTACACACGTTGAAATTGGTGTAGAAGTACTTAAAAAATATAAAGAAAATCCATTAGTTATAAATGCAGTTGAGGCACATCATGAAGATGTTGAACCACAAACATTAGAAGCTGTATTAATCCAAGCAGCTGATGCAATAAGTGCATCAAGACCAGGAGCTAGAAGAGAAACATTAGAAGCATATATCAAGAGATTACAAAATCTTGAAGAAATTGCAGATTCATTTGATGGAGTTGAAAAATCATTTGCAATTCAAGCAGGTCGTGAAGTTAGAATACTTGTTAAACCAGACAAAATCAATGATGACCAAATGACTATTTTAGCAAGAGATGTTGCTAAAAAGGTTGAAAATGAAATGGATTATCCAGGTCAAATAAAAGTTAATGTTATTAGAGAAACTAGAGTAACTGATTTTGCAAAATAAAAAAGTTGTGACTGAAAAGTCGCAACTTTTTTTAGTCTACTGTTTTATTATATGAAACATGTAAACTTGATAAATTTTTAAATATATAGTATTATAATAAAGAAATAAAAAGAAGAGAAAGAGGGAGTTAAAATGAAGATTTTAGCAGTTGGTGATATAGTAGGTTCAGCTGGAGTAAATGAATTAAAAATAAGATTAAAAGAAATAAAAGAACAAGAGAATATAGATTTTGTAATAGTAAATGGAGAAAATTCAGCAGAAGGTATGGGAATCACAGAAAAAAACTTTAATGACATCATATCACAAGGTGTAGATACAGTAACAATGGGAAATCATACATGGGGAAAGAAAGACATATTTAAATTTATAGATAATCCTAAAATAATAAGACCAGCAAATTATCCAGAAGGAGTTGTTGGTAAAGGATATAATATTTATAAATGCAAAGATAAAAAAATAGCGGTAATAAATTTAATAGGAAGAGTAGATATCAATATATTAACAGAAAATCCATTTTTGATAGCAAAAAAGATAATAGAAAAAATTCAAAATCAAGTTGATATGATATTTGTTGATTTCCACGCAGAAGCAACAGCGGAAAAAATAGCATTAGGATATTATTTAGATGGAAAAGTAACTGCGGTATTTGGAACACATACACATGTACAAACAGCTGATGAAAAAATATTACCAAATGGGACAGCATATATAACAGATATAGGAATGACAGGACCAGAACATTCTGTAATAGGAATGGATATAAAAGCATCAATAAAAAGATTTGAAACAACACTTCCAGAAAGATATAAAATTGCAGAGGGAAAATGTATATTTAATGGAGTTATTTTTGAAGTTGATGATAATACTTCAAAAGTAACAAAAATAAGAAGACTATACATTAATTAGATAACATTGAACTTTGTGTCGAAAAAAGATTTTTATTGCGATGAAAACTTGAAAAAATTTCCAAAAAACTATTTACATTTTTTTCCAGAAGATATAAAATACCATCATAAAAGTTGCAACAAAAAATAAATTAATAATAGGAGGCAAAAGAAAATGGAAATTTTAAAAATTTCATCAAAATCAAATCCTAATTCAGTAGCAGGAGCAATAGCTGGATTAGTAAAAGAATCAAACAAAGCAGAAATGCAAGCAATAGGAGCAGGAGCATTGAATCAAGCTGTAAAGGCGGTAGCAATAGCAAGAGGATTTGTAGCTCCATCAGGAGTAGATTTAGTATGTATACCAGCATTTGCAGAGGTTGAAGTTGAAGGAGAAGATAGAACCGGAATTAAGCTTATTGTTGAGGCAAGAGCATAATATAAAATTGAAGATATTTTGTAGTAAAATACAGAATATCTTTTTTTGATTGTAGCAATAGTAGAAATTTTAGTTAATAAATACTTGACATTTTAAAATGAGTATGTAAAAATGTAACAAGAAAAAAGAAGGTATAAAAAAACTAAAGGGAGGAAAAAAGATGGAAAAAATAAGAGGATTTGAAATAGCAAAAGGATTTGAAGATAAAGGTATAAACTTACCAATTAGAAAAACAAAATATTCAGCAGGATATGATATGGAAGCAGCAGAAGATGTAACAATACCAAGTTTTAAAAAAGGAATGGCACCAACATTGGTAAAAACAGGAATAAAAGCATATATGCAAGATGATGAAGTATTAATGTTATATAATAGAAGCTCTAATCCAAAAAAGAAAGGATTAATACTAGCAAATAGTGTAGGAGTAATAGACAAAGATTATTATGGAAATCAAGATAATGATGGACATATAATGTTTGCATTTTATAACATAAAAGATGAAGATATAACTATAAAAAAAGGTGAAGCGATAGGACAAGGTGTTTTCCAAAAATATTTTGTAGCAGATGATGACCAAGCAGAAGGAGAAAGATTAGGAGGATTTGGTTCAACATCAAAATAGAATAACTAGTCTAACTATAAAAAAATAATAAAAAATTTTAGCTTGAAATTCTAGGCTTTTGGGCTAAAATTACATAAAAAGTCAAAATAAAAGCTTTGACTTTTTTCTTTTTTTGTAGTATAATAAGAATGGTTAAAAAATCCAATAAAGTTATTTCATATTGACTTAACTTTATAATATTTTTTTGCTGAAAAAAACCGAAGGGAGTTGACTTACATGTTTAATGTAGGAGATAAAATAGTATACCCAATGCATGGTGCAGGGACAATAGATTCAATAGAAGAAAAAGATATATTAGGTGAAAAACAATCATATTACATCTTAAAAATGCCAAGCAATGTCAAAGTAATGATACCAACAGCGAAGGCAGAAGAAGTAGGTGTAAGAAATATAATAGATAAACAATCAGCAGAAAAAGTTTTTAAAGTACTTAGTGAAGATGAAACTGAAATGGAAAAAAATTGGAATAAAAGATATAGAGACAATATGGATAAAATGAAAAGTGGAGACATATATGAAGTAGCCGATGTAGTTAGAAACTTAAGCTTTAAACAAAAAGAAAAAGGACTTTCTACGGGTGAAAAGAAAATGCTTAATAATGCTAAACAAATTTTAGTTAGTGAATTAGTTTTAGCAGAACATGCTAATCAAGAAGAAATAGAGGCACAAATTGAAAATAAAATAAACACTTCTTTTATGACTTTTAGAGCAGAAGGCGTTGAACAACAAAGTATTGTTAATAAATTTATTCCGTTTGATGAAGATAATAAAACAAATGCATAATACATAGATTTAATGATATAATCTTATATGTCGCAAGATTTTAAGTCTTGCGACTTTATATATTATGAGAATTAATAGTATGTTATAAATAATTTCAAAAAAAACATAGTTTTTTTTGAAAATGTATTGACAAATTTTTCTCTTAATATTATAATATCAATTGTCGTTAAGATAACCAGTTCAAATAACAAATGCAGATGTGGCGGAACTGGTAGACGCACAGGACTTAAAATCCTGCGGTTGAATAAACCGTGCCGGTTCGAT
>OIYO01000486.1_pt1 | contig 32588 bp, 31 predicted proteins | sample 1588191 | NCBI WGS metagenome assembly OIYO01 (sample SAMN03283275) | human gut metagenome | biome: human-associated habitat; material: feces | host: Homo sapiens | place: Peru | collected 2012 | reverse complement strand
GGAACCTGCACTTGCGTAGTTCTTTTATGGTAGCAGGAAAACAGTTGTCTGTGAATAAAATGGTCGGAATCAAGCCTCCAAGCCGCTGAAAAGATTTGGAGGTTTTCTTCTGCCCATTTTTTTTATTGGAAAGTAATTTCCGAAATAAACAATCTATAGTACGATACAGAGAGAATATCAATAGTTTTCACTCCCGGAGTACAGTGAAAACTCTGGAAAGTGCATCTCAATTACTCTATCGATACATTGCAAAGTGACAGGAGCACAACACTATGAAAATTTTATTAGGCACAACAAACCCTTCCAAGGTAAACCATTTTTCAGATCTGCTAAAAGAATGTGATGTGGAGTTTGTTACTTTAAAGGATCTTGCAATCACAGCCGAACCCGAAGAAAATGGCACAACACCGGAAGAAAATGCAATCTTGAAGGCAAAATTTTATGGGCAGTATTTTGATGTTGTTATCTGTAATGATACAGGTTTGTATTTTGAAGAATTTGCGTTGGATGATGTGCGCCAGCCAGGGTTAAATGTCAGAACTCCAATGCAGATGGAACGATTGACTGATGAAGAGATGATCGATTATTATTCCAGACTGATTGGTACGCTTGGCGGTAAAGTGTCTGCATACTATCTGGATGGGATTGCGGTCTATCATCATGGAAGTATTGAGGGAAGCAAGGAAAATATCATCAAAGATCAATATGCCAAAAGTATCGTAGACTTTTTAAAGAAGTCTTTACAGATTGCATAACGAAAGAAATACATGAGAAGTTCCCGAGAAATCCAGACCAGTATATGCAGATCTGATCCGAAAAAGACAGATGAAAAGGGGTATGATTATAATTGATTTTGTGGTAGATTCAATCTTAATAAGATAAGAGACGGAAAGAAAGAGGTGGAAGCATGTCAGAACAGGGACAGTTTTGTAACAGTTATTTTAAAAGCATCATCGATCAGGACAGATGCTCTGTTGTGATCTGCAATCTGGCACACGAGATCGTCTACATGAACCCGACGGCAATAAAAAGCTATGAAAAATATGGTGGTGATAAGCTGATCGGAAAAAGCCTTCTGGGATGCCATAATGCAGAATCGTGTGAGCGGATACAGCAGGTGATCGACTGGTTTGCGGCAGATGAAAGCCACAATATCATATACACATCCCACAACGAAAAACAGAATAAGGATGTCTATATGGTGGCACTCAGAGATCAGGGAAAGCTGATCGGTTACTATGAAAAACATGAATACAGGAATGCAGAAACAATGAAGCGATATGACTTGTGGTAAATTATCTTGCAAAAAGAGAGCTTCCTATGTATAGTATTCATGAATAAGATTCAGGAAAATAGTGGTAAAACCATGGAGGAAAAAATGAAAAAAGTCGGAATTATAGGTGCAATGGAGCTTGAAGTCGAGGCGCTGAAAGCACAGATGAAAGTAGATCGTATTCTTGAAAAAGCACAGATGAAATTTTTCGAGGGAACATTAGGCGGAACAGAAGTTGTGATCGTACAGTGTGGGATTGGTAAGGTAAATGCAGGAATGTGCGTGCAGATCCTTGCAGATTTATTTGACGTGACAGCGATTATCAATACAGGCGTTGCAGGTTCTCTGTGTAACGATATCAATATTGGAGATATCGTCGTATCCACCGAGAGCGTACAGCATGATATGGACGTAACCGCATTGGGTTATGAGCCGGGTGTTATTCCGCAGCTTGAAACATCCGTTTTTCTGGCAGATGAGCATATGATAAACCTTGCAACCGAGACCTGCAAAGAGGTAAATCCTGATATTTCTGTATTTACAGGAAGAGTAGTCAGCGGAGATCAGTTTATTTCCAGTGCAGAGCAGAAAGAGAGATTAAGCGGTGTATTCAAGGGTTCCTGCGCAGAGATGGAAGGTGCAGCGATCGCGCAGGCTGCATATTTAAACCATGTACCGTATGTGGTGATCCGTGCAATCTCAGACAAGGCAGATGGCAGTGCACAGATGGATTATCCAACATTCGAGCGTGCGGCAGCAGCACACTCTGCAAAATTAGTAGAGCATATGATCGGAAGAATATAAGAACCGTTTTTTTGATAGGGAGAGGTTAATTCCTCTTCCTATATTCTTTTGGAGAGATCCCAATTTGTTTTAGAAACTGGCGGTTAAAATTTGCAAGATTTGTAAAACCGCAGTTAAAGGCAATTTCGGAAATCGCTTCATCTGTTGAGAGCAATTTTTCACAGATATTTTTGATACGAAGCTGGTTGATGTATTCGATCGCACTGACACCAACCGATTTTTTGAAACAACCCATAAAATAGCTTTCGCTCAGATGAGAGAGCTCTGCGAGTTGTGGAATGGAAAGATTTTCCGTGGAATGTGCGTAGATATATTCTAAGGCAGGTCGGATCAGCTCGATTTTTTCCTGCTGGTGATTGGCAGGTTTGATATTGCCACTTTCAATCAGAGTCGCAAAGAGCCGGTAGAGTTCCGATTTCAGTCTGATATCGCTCAATGCAGTATTTTCTTTTACGGCAATAAATATTTTTTTGACGCAGTCCTGGATGATCGGGTATTCATCGGATGAACTGGTGATGAGAGGAGAAACGGTCAACCGGTTGGCAGCCAGGGGATTAAAAAACTCAAGAGAACTGCGGTCTGCCTGAGCCGTGCTAAACATGCTGGGATGAAAGACAAAGGTATCATAGCACTGAACGTTATCCTGATAAGGGGAAAAAGAGTGGAGAACATTGGGCATGATGAACAGGATGTCACCAGCCTTTGAGATGAAATGTTCATCGCCGCAGATAAATTCGCCCTGTCCGGACAGGATATAGTTGAGTTCAAATTCGGTATGCCAGTGCAGTGGAACATTCGGAAAGGAATCCGGTATTCTGGACTTATAATAGCTGAATGGAATATATTCACTGCTGTGTGTGCGCAGCTCTTTTTGCCCCTGACTCATAAAATGTATCTCCTAAAGTAGTATTGTATTATAAAAAAGTAGAATTTCAGTGTAAAACACATGAAATATATAGTATCGTATCATGTATAAGATGTGATTTCAACAGAAACGGAGGGTTTTTTATGAACAGTACCAAATTTCCACAGTGGCTTGATAATGCCGTATTTTATGAGATCTATCCGCAGTCTTTTAAGGATTCCAATGCAGACGGGATCGGGGATTTTCAGGGGATCATTTCCAAACTGGATTACATTGCAGAACTGGGGTGCACGGCGATCTGGATGAATCCCTGCTTTGAGTCTCCGTTTGGGGATGCAGGATATGATGTGTCCGATTACTACAAGGCAGCACCGCGCTACGGAACCAATGAAGATCTAAAGCAGCTATTTGATGAGGTACATAAACGGAACATGCACATTTTGCTGGATCTGGTTCCGGGGCATACTTCGGTTGCGCACCCGTGGTTTCAAGAATCGATGAAGGCAGAGAAAAACGAGTATACCGACCGCTATATCTGGACGGACAGTATTTGGAAGGAACCGACAGGATATGGTTCCCTGCGTGGTATTTCTGACCGGGATGGAAGCTGTGCAGTTAATTTCTTCTCCCATCAGCCGGCATTAAATTATGGTTACTATAAACCGGATCCGCAGGAGCCGTGGCAGCAGTCCATGGAGGATGTGGGACCTAAAAAAACGATAGCGGCAGTCATTGATATCATGCGTTTCTGGCTTAAGATGGGATGTGACGGCTTCCGTGTCGATATGGCAGGTTCTCTGGTCAAAGGAGATGAAGACGGAAAAGGAACCATCCGGCTCTGGCAGAAGATCCGCCAGTTTCTGGATGTGGAATTTCCACAGGCAGCAATGATCTCTGAATGGGGAGAACCGGATAAGAGTATAAAGGGCGGTTTTCATATGGACTTCCTGTTACATTTTGGAACGTCCCATTATAATGATCTGTTCCGCTGTGAAACGCCGTTTTTTGCAGGAAACGGAGATGTATCCGAATTTGTAAAAAAATATCAGGAACTGTATGAGAAAACAGAGCGCAAAGGACTGATCTGTATCCCATCCGGCAATCACGATATGGACAGACTGGCAAGAACCATAAAAGGCGAAAAACAGAAGATCGCATTTGCATTCCTTTTAACGATGCCGGGTGCACCATTTATCTACTATGGAGATGAGATCGGCATGCGTTATGTGGAGGGACTGACTTCGGTCGAGGGAGGATTTGGAAGAACCGGCTCCCGTTCCCCAATGCAGTGGGATGATTCGTTAAATGCCGGTTTTGGAAGTTCCAAACCGGAACTGCTTTATATTCCATTGGATAAGAGTGATGACAGACCAAATGCCAGAGCGCAGATGGAAGATGAGACATCCCTGCGGAGTGAAGTCAAACGTCTGATCGCCTTAAGACAGGCACATAAGGCATTGCAGAGCAAGGGAGAGATCGAGTTTATTTATGCCAAAAAACAGGAATATCCGCTGGCATACATCAGAAGCAGTGAGGAAGAAAAGCTGCTTGTGGTGCTCAATCCATCGGACAAAAAAGCAGCATTTAAGACAGAACATGCGATAAAGGAAACAATCTATTCCTATGGAGAAGACATACATGCCGGAAATGGAAGCGTAGAGATCGGACCAAATTCGTTTGCAGTCTGCCTGCTGTGATCAGAAATGGAGAGAAGTGATGAAAAGGAAAATGCAGCTGGTATTATGTGCCGGATTTCTCGCAATGAGCATCACCGCATGTGGCACAAAGCAGACAGAGGCAACTATACCGGCAGATGAGACAGAAAAACAGGAGACAGCGGAAGGCGCTGTTCACACCACAGAGTCTTCTGTCACAGAAGAGCCTGATACGGAAAAAATGGATACCGAACTGCCAGAAACAGAAACGGAAACAGAGCGTGAAGCATATACAGAGCTGACCTTTGCAGACCTGGCAACACGTCAGTTTGAATTTAGCAGTGGTGTCGGTGGCTGGAGCACGGATTTCGTCATAGAAAAAGATGGATATTTTCATGGAACCTATCATGATTCCGATATGGGAGTCACCGGGGAAGACTATGAAAACGGCACGATGTATTACAGTGATTTTTCCGGGCATTTTACAGATCTGACGAAGGTAAACGACCATTGCTATGAGATGACACTGGCAGATATCAGCTATGCGGATGAAGTCGGAACCGAGGACATACTGGATGGCGTACATTATATTTATCTGGACGCATACGGACTGACCGGAACAGATCGTTTTCTCATATATCTGCCGGGAACGCCGGTCAGCGAATTTTCTGAGGATGTCTACGGGTGGCTTTCCATGGCAAATCAAAGCGATACAGAGCTTACGATGATGGCGATCGTCAATGCACCGGAGCAGGAGGGTATCTGTTCGTATGAGAGAATGGATCCGCTGGAAGATGCGCAGCAGATGCTGGAAAATACAAAAGAAAGCAATGAGTACTGGTTACAGAAGATCGATACGGCAGAGTCACAGATTGAGATCGATCAGATCGCACAGGCGCGTTACGAAGCAGTGGATGGATGCTTAAATGGAGTCTGGAATCTGATCAAATACAATACAGACGAAACAGCTTTTGAAACCATCCGGGACGAACAGCGTGAATGGATCGCTTACAAAGAAAATGAGGCAGAACAGGCAGCAGCAGAATATGGCGAAGGCAGCATGGCAACCGCTGTTTCCTACGATACACTCACGGAACTTACCCTGGCACGCCTTGAAAAACTGGTGGAATATCTGAAATAGAAAGTATAAATTGATGGATAGAATGTTGAGTGTCAGGATCACAGGAAGCAAAGGATAAAACAGAGGAAAAACGGGAGAAAGTGAGATTATGTGGATAGTATTTGCATTTGGTTCCGCATTGTTCGCCGGACTTACTTCCATACTTGCAAAGTGTGGGATCAGAAAGACAGACTCAAACGTAGCGACCGCGATCCGTACCATTATTGTACTGGTATTTTCGTGGATCATGGTTTTTGTGGTGGGAGCACAGAGTGAAATTGGCTCGGTATCGGGAAAGACCTGGATCTTTCTGATCTTATCCGGTGCTGCGACAGGGGCTTCCTGGCTGTGTTATTTTAAGGCATTACAGATCGGGGATGTCAATAAGGTAGTACCGATCGATAAATCCAGTACGATCTTAACGATTTTATTGGCATTCATTTTCTTAAAAGAAGAGATCAGTCCGTTAAAACTGTTTTGTGTCTGTCTGATCGGCGTGGGTACTTATCTGATGATCACGAAAAAGGAAAGTGCTGTAGCAGAAAAGACTGGGCATGGATGGTTGTTTTATGCCGTATTATCGGCTGTTTTCGCCAGCCTGACCTCCATTCTTGGAAAAGTAGGAATGGAAGGGATCCATTCAAACCTTGGAACCGCAATCCGAACCATCGTGGTACTGATCATGGCATGGATCGTCGTATTTGTCACAGGAAAACAGCATACAATCCGAGAGATGGACGGAAAGGAACTGGGCTTTATCTGCCTGTCGGGACTTGCAACCGGAGCTTCCTGGTTATGCTACTATAAAGCATTGCAGGATGGACTTGCCAGCGTGGTAGTTCCGATCGACAAATTAAGCATCATCGTGACGATCCTGTTTTCTTACCTGGTATTCCACGAGAAGCTGAGCAAAAAGGCACTGCTTGGACTGGTACTTATCGTGGGCGGCACATTACTGATGCTGCTGTAAAATATCAGGCATAATGATACCGGTGCCGCTGCTTTATAAAGAAGGTAACGGTCACGCACAGGGTTAGAAGTTCCGCTACGGTAACTGCCCACCAGATCCCGTCAATACCCCAGAGGATCGGAAGGAGCAGTACCATCGAGATCTGGAATACTAACGTACGGAGAAACGAGATGGCAGCGGAGAGCAGACCATTGTTTAAAGCCGTAAAAAATGCAGAGCCGAAAATATTAAAGCCGTTGAGCAGATAAACGGTACAGTAGATCGCAAGTCCGTGTCTGGTAAGTTCAAACAGACCTGCATCGTATCCGACAAAAAGCGTTGCAAGCGGTGTCGCAAGCAGGTGTGATACGATGACAAGTAAAACACCCCAGACAGTGACCAGACTGAGGCTTTTTCGGAAGAGGTTTTTCAGCTCACCGTGGTTTCCGGCACCATAATGGTAACTGACGAGTGGCGCACTTCCGATGGAATAGCCAAAGAAGATGGCGGTAAAAATAAAGTTGATATACATGATGGCTCCAAAGGCTGCGACACCGTCTTCTCCTGCGAGGTTCATCAACTGGATGTTATAAAGAGAGTTGACGAGGGAACTCGAGAGGTTGGTCATCAGCTCGGAGGAACCATTGGTGCAGGTCTTAAGCAGGATCTTTCCGTTAAAATGCGTTTTTCCAAGACGGAGCAGACTGCTGTTTTTTCTGGCAAAATAGAAAACAGGAAACAGACCGCCGATACATTCGCCACAGACAGTCGCAAGTGCGGCTCCGGGCAGTCCCAAACCAAGTACGCCAATGAAAAGGAAATCTAAGACCATATTGGTGACACCGGAAGTAATGATGACGTAAAGTCCAAGCTTTGGTTTTTCGGCTGCGACAAAGAAACTCTGGAATACGTTTTGCAGCATAAAAGCCGGAAGGGAAAAAAGACAGATCCGTGCATACAGCACACTGTTGCGCAGTAGTTCTCCCTCGGCACCAAGTGCGGAGGCAACATAAGGAACAAAGAGGAAACCGAGGAACGAAAACAGGATGCCACCTGCAAGGGTCACATAGACGAGCATGGAAAAATACTCGTTCGCCTCTTTCTGTCTGCCCTCACCGAGCGTTTTGGCAACGATCGCACTGCCGCCGGTACCGACCATAAAACCGAGTGCGGAAATACCCATCAGAAGCGGCATGATGAGGTTGACTGCGGCAAAAGCGGTTTTGCCGACATAGTTGGATACGAAAAGTCCGTCGACGACACCGTAGATGGAAGTAAATACCATCATAACGATAGATGGAAAGACAAATCGCAGTAGTTTTTTATAAGTAAAGTGTTCTGATAATTGTATCTTCATAGCAATCCCCTGTTAGTTAGATCAAATCGTTATAGTGTGGCAACACCTGCACGAAGAGCCCTGATGTACTTGCTGTGCAGGGCTAAGAGCATGTGACATTCCTCTTCGGACATGCAGGAAAATGCTTCATTTTCAATCGCAACGAGCGGAGACATTGTCTGCTCGATCAGGATATGTCCCTTGTCTGTCAGATAAATGTGCATACTGCGGCCTTTCCCGGGAGAAAGCGTGACATAGCCTTCCTGCTCCATTTTGCTGATGGCAGAATGGATGGTCTGTTTTGGAATAAATGTGGTGCGGCAGATATCGCGCTGCAGACATCCGTCCCCAAGTTCGCAGAGCGCGTAGAGGATGTCCAAGGTGCTGTTGGATAAGCCCAGTTTCTGGGCTGCATCCCGGTAGATATCGTTAAACTCCTTAAAAAGCCGGTTGAATTCCCGGAGGTTAGGACTCATATAAGGAGTGGCAGTCTGGTTTGCTGTTTGGTTCATAACATGTTCCATCCTTTTAGTCTGATTTCGTACTCATGAGAGTATAGTACGATTTCGGACTTGTGTCAAGAGGAAAGAAAACAGGACGTATTTTCCGGAAAAATTATCGCCGGAAAGTCAACAAAACATTGACATGGCAGGTATTATCAGATATGATTTTATCAGTGATTTTAGCATAGGAACGGAAGGCAGAGTGGTCAAGAAACGAAAGGCATCTTGACTGCTCTTCTTTTGTATCATAGGAAAGGGGCGCATTGCCGCACATTGCCTGCGACAGAGTGTTTGGGTATGCCATGGATAAGAATTTTTCAGAAAACATTATAGAATTAAAAGGAATTAAAAAACGCTATGATGACAATTTCGAAGCGGTGAAAGATTTTAATCTTCAGGTAAAAAAAGGAGAATTTATCACGTTCCTGGGACCTTCCGGCTGTGGAAAGACAACAACCCTGCGGATGATCGCCGGATTTGACCGCCAGACAGAGGGACAGATCTTGCTGAACGGAAAGGATATCAGTAACCTTCCACCAAATAAAAGACCGATCAATACAGTGTTTCAGCGGTATGCGTTGTTTCCTCATTTAAATATTTTTGACAACATTGCGTTTGGACTCAAATTAAAGACAAGAGAAGTGACCTATCAGAATAAAGCAGGAGAGACGATTACAAGACAGGAAAAACTCTCCAGAAAAGAGATCCAGGAGAAGGTACGTCATGCCTTGGAAGTCGTGGATCTTGAGGGCTTTGAGAAGAGAAGCATCACGACGTTATCCGGTGGACAGCAGCAGCGTATCGCGATCGCAAGGGCGATCGTCAATGAGCCGGAGATCCTTCTTTTAGATGAGCCGCTTGGGGCACTCGACTTAAAGATGCGCAAGGAAATGCAGTTAGAGCTGATGGCGATGCACAAAGAACTTGGCATTACCTTTATCTATGTCACACACGATCAGGAAGAAGCACTGACGATGTCGGATAAAGTCGTTGTCATGTCCGACGGTATGATCCAGCAGATCGGCACACCGGAAGAAATCTACAATGAGCCGAAAAACGTATTCGTAGCGGACTTTATCGGAGAGAGCAACATTTACAACGGAAAGATGACCGCAACCAAACGGGTACAGTTCTGTGGTGCCGAATTTGAATGTCTGGATGATATGCCGCTTGGTGCCAAGGTGGATGTTGTCGTAAGACCGGAGGATGTGATCATGACAAAACCGGAGAACGGTACGATCACTGGTCTTGTCAATTCCGTGATCTTTAAGGGAATACACTATGAGATCATCGTGGAGTCCGGAGACAATGAAGTCGTGATCCAGAGCACCAGGAGTGCCAAAGAGGGCGATACGATCGGCATGTGTATTGAGCCGGATGGTATCCATGTTATTTTAGCAGAGACCAACCACAATATCTTCGAGGGTGAGCTGACCAGAAATTATACTGTTGTATTTGCAGGTGGCGAGTATGAGTGTGATGTCACACAGCTATATGACGGTTCTTACTTTGATGAGAATAACATTTTGGTGGATGCACAGGGAAATGAGATCCATACGGCAGGTGAGAAAGTAACCGTTAAGATCCCGGTAACTGCGGTATCCATGAGCGATGATACAGAGACCGAGGAAGGCATCTGCGGTCACATCGTATCCCTCATTTACAAAGGAGACCATTACCACTATATCGTCCGGACGAAAGACGATGAAGATATCCACCTGCATGATGAATATCTGTGGAATGAAAATGACTATGTCCGCCTGATGATCCCGAAAGACCGGATCGAACTTTCTTTTGCAACAGAGACGGGAAAGGAGTAAGAACATGAACCTGCGCTTTTCAAGAAAACAGTTAAGTATTCCGTATGCAGTGTTCCTGTTATGCTTTGTCGTGGCACCGCTGTTTGTGATACTGTCCTATGCCTTTACCAATGGGGAAGGCAGATTTACCATGCAGAATTTTCTGGGATTTTTTGAAAGTCCAAATACGATCGGTACGCTCTGCTACAGTCTTGCTGTAGCAGTGGCAGTTACTATATGCTGTACGCTGGTTGCATACCCGGTCGCATACATTCTGGCAAAGAGCCGGATCAAAAGAAAATCGATCCTGCTGCTGCTTTTTATCGCACCGATGTGGATCAACTTTACCCTGCGTGTGGTGGCATTAAAAGAGGTACTTACGATGTTGGAGGGCAACCTTGCCTACCATCCGTTTTTCAATACCGTGCTTGGAATGACTTATGATTTCCTGCCCTTTATGATCCTGCCTTTGTATACAACACTGAGCAAATTAGATGATTCTTATCTGGAGGCAGCAGCGGATCTGGGCGCAAATGCAGCCCTGACCTTTTTAAAGGTAACGCTCCCGCTGAGTGTGCCGGGACTGATCAGTGGCGTGACGATGGTATTTCTGCCATCCATGACAAATTATGTCATTTTGGATATGCTCTACAACAGCACTTATATCATGGGAAGCCTGATCGGCAGTTACTTTAATGCGTATGACTGGCACAGCGGTTCCATGATCTCGATCGTGTTGTTAGTCATTATCTTCATCCTGACCTGGGTGACGAATGGCTTTGGAGAGGAAGAGACGAACAGGGGGGCAATCTTATGATGAAAAAGGTATTACGTTCTTCCTGGCTGGCAATCGTGTTATTGTTTATGTACCTTCCGGTATTGATCCTGATGGTATACAGTTTTACCGATACGGCAACGATTGGAACGGCAGGACATTTCTCACTGAAAAATTACGTGACGTTGTTTACAAGTGAAGAGCTGCTCGGAATGATCGGCGGAACCTTTGCGCTGGCATTTGGTTCGGCTCTGCTTGCAACGTTACTTGGAACGATCGGTGCGATCGGTGCATTTTACAGCAAAAAAGCCCCCAGACATCTGATCGATATGGTAAATCAGATCCCGGTGGTCAATGCTGAGGTTGTGACCGGATTTTCCCTCTGTGTCCTTTTGATCGTTGTATTTGGAATGGACAAGGAGTCCTTTTTCCCACTGATCATCGGTCATGTGGTATTAGAGGCACCGTTTGTTTACCTGTCTGTGCTTCCCAAATTAAAACAGATGGATAACAGCATTTATGAAGCTGCATTGGATCTTGGTGCAAGTGCAGGACTGGCACTGCGGAAGGTTGTGATCCCACAGCTTTTCCCGGGGATTATTTCCGGTTTCATGCTTTCCATTACCTTATCGTTAGATGATTATTTCATTACAACCTACACGAAACCAGCCACATTCGATACGATCAGTACCTATGTGGTAAATGCGACCAAAGGCTCTCACACCGAGATCAAGACAGCACTTTGGGCATTGTCTACCGTTATTTTTATCGTGATACTGGCGATCGTTTTCATTGAAAATCTGATCGCACGCAAAAAACAGGACTAGGTCTTAAAACGTAGAGGTTGCTGCGCTTTGCGCAGAAAGTGAGGAAAATGAAACGAATGAAAGAAACAAAGAGAAACTATATCGTTGGATTTCTGGCGGCAGTCATGGCGGTTCTGGCAGTCCCTTATGTAAAGGCAGAGGCAAAGACCGTGACATTGCGGGTCTGCAACTGGGAAGAATATATCGATGAAGGCGGCTGGGATGAGGACGAAGCGATCGACCTTGAGGGACAGCGCATTTTTGGAGAAAATTCTCTCGTTCAGGACTTTGAGACCTGGTACTATGAAAATTATGGAGTGAACGTAAAGGTCGAATATTCTACATTTGGCACAAATGAGGAACTATACAGCAGATTAAACCTCGGCAATGTCTATGATCTGGTGTGCCCTTCCGATTATATGATCATGAAGCTGTTAAAGGAGGATAAACTCGAACCGTTATCTGCTTCCTTTTCTGATCCGTCGGATGAAAAACATTATTACGTGAATGGTGTATCACCGTATATCGAAGGAGTCTTTGAAAGCAATGAGATCGATGGTAAACCATGGTCAGACTATGCGGCAGCCTACATGTGGGGCGTGACCGGTATTGTTTATAATCCAAAGGAAGTCAGCAGAGAGGAAGCATCTACCTGGTCGATCCTTGCAAATGACAAATTCTACCGTCAGGTTACGATCAAGGATAATGTCAGGGATGCCTATTTCCCGACTCTTGCGATCTTACAGAAAGATCTGCTCACCAGTGATACCTTTAAAAATGCAGCGGATTATAGCGGGAAACTTTCGCAGGTTATGAACGATACCGATAAGGAGACCATTGATAAAGCAGAGCAGAAATTAAAAGAGATCCGGGCAAATGTGTATTCCTTTGAGACAGACAGTGGAAAAGCAGATATGATCAGTGGAAAAGTACTGGCGAATGTCCAGTGGTCCGGGGATGCAGTCTATGCGATGGATCAGGCAGAGGAAGACGGCTTTTATCTGAACTGGGCAGTGCCGGAAGAGTGTACGAACCTCTGGTTTGACGGCTGGGTCATGTTAAAGAGCGGCATTGGAGAGGACGCGGACAAGAAACAGGCGGCAGAAGCATTTATCAATTTCCTTTCAAGACCGGATAATGCAGTCCGCAATATGTATTACATCGGTTATACGTCTGCGATCGCAGGTGGAGACAGTGATCTGGTATTTGACTATGCGAACTGGAACTATGCAGCAGAAGAGGATGAAACGGATGTGGTCGAATATCCGGTCGGCTATTTTTTCTCCGGGGATGCAGAGGATGAAAACTATGTCATCACAGCACCGGCAGAGCAGGTACACCGCCAGCTGGCAGCACAGTATCCGTCCGGGGAAGAGATTGCCCGCAGTGCAGTCATGTTGTATTTTGATGAAGCCGGTAATGTGAACATCAACCAGATGTGGATCAATATCCGCTGTTTTAATCTCAGTATGATCACGAAGGGGCAGTGGATCGCAATGGCAGGTGTTTTGGCAGCAATCATTCTGGTCGTGCTGCTTATTGTATATCGGAAACAGATCTTTACCAGGCGGATACCAAAGGGCTATCAGAAAATACGGGAATAGCGTTTCCATTCCGTATCTTGATAAAATCTTGATAATTTACTGTTAAGTTAAAGTAGAAGATCAGGATGGGAGGACGGAAGAAATGAGAGACTTACTCTTAAATGGTGATATCTTTATGGTTCGCCGGACAACGGAACCGAAGCGACAGCTCTGTTATAGTGAGCAGGAAGTGCAGGAAGCATGTAAAGATCCGGGCTTTCTGGAAAAAATAGCGGTTGCAAGCCCCTCTATGATGGAAACAATGGATCTGTATTGTAATAAGCCAGAGCAGCTTTCGGTAAAAAAACGGGAAGCTCTTAAAACTTCCGTCATGAAATATTATGCCAGAAGTCTGGTGCGGACAACTCCGTTTGGACTGTTTGCAGCAGCGGGGATCGGGAAGTTCGGGGACAAAACCCGGTTTGATGGAACTCATGCTTTATACTGCAAAAAAGTAAACGTCGATATGCAGTGGCTGTATGAGGAGATCCGGCATCTGGAAGAGACAGAACCGGAGGCATTGCATTTTTGTTGGAATGGGGCATGCTATCAGAAGGGAAGCCGCGTGAACCTGCTCTATTCGATGGAAAAATCAGTGGAAGAGGTCAGTGTCCGGAATACAAATCTGTTAGAACTGGTTCGCGAGACTGCAAAAAGACCGCAGAGCTATGAAACGATCCGGGCGGCGATCCGGGAGGCGTATCCGGATGCCATGCCAGCGCAGATCACAGGGTATTTAAAAGAACTGTCAGAAAAAGAGATCCTTATTTCAAATTTAAGACCGCCGTTTGACGGTCAAGACCAACTGCGCTATGTCGCAAAGCAGTGTCAGGATGCAGGACTGATTAGCGAGGCGGAAAGCTTTAGACAGATTGATCGGCTTCGCGTGTCATATGAAAAGACAGGGATCGGGCAGGGCACGGAACAGCTTTCTGTCTTAAAAGAAGCAATGAAAAAGCTGCATGCCGGAACGAATTACATACAGGTAGATACTCTGCTTCAGGGAGCAGAGGTAACGATCGGAGAAGAACTCGCGGGGCAGATGAGACGGTGTGCCTCTGCTTTTGTACGCCTTTCTGCCGGCAATACGGACAGACGGACGGCACTGGATGAGTATCGGGATAAATTTTTAGAAAAATATGGTTACAAGAGAGAAGTTCCATTGCTGGAACTGTTAGATCCGGAACTTGGGATCGGAGCACCTTACGGCTATTTGCATCCGCAGAATGATTTCTATGAGGAAGTCTCACTGCGGGAGAAAAATCAGCCGGGGCTAAACCGTTATCTGCAACGATGCTATGAAAAGGCAGTGCGGGAGCAGACTCCGATCATTCTGCGGGAGGAAGAATTAAAGCCGTGGATGAAAGAAGAGTTAAAACCGGAGGAAATTCCAGCTTCGATGGAGCTTTATTTTGTTTTGCAGGAAAAAGAGGGCAAACCTTATCTTTCGCTTGGTGCAAACTGTGGCTCGTTTGGCGCGGGAAAGACACTGGGAAGATTTTCTGTTCTGTCGGAGGAATTAAAAGGTGCGCTGTTGTCTCTGGAAGAAAAGAAAAAAGAAGTGTTAGAGGAGGGAGCGGTCCGCTGTAACATCAGTTTTTTACCATCGGATCCAAGGAGTGGAAATATCGTCCGGGCAAGATCGGACAAGGAATATGAACTGACGTTATTTACCGGTGCCAAAGAAGGGAAAAAACGTGTGATCACATTGGAAGATATTGTGATCGGGATCTGCGAGGAACGTTTTTATGCAAAGGATCAAAGAAACGGACAGGAGCTGATCTTTGAGACCAATCATATGTTTAACATCATGTTACAGCCCAATGCACTGCGCTTTTTGCAGGAGATCGCAGTGGCAGGGACGGACGGATGGGCACAGCTTCCATGGAAATACGCGTTTCGCGAATTTTCTCATGTGCCGGAGATCCGGTTTGAAGATATCGTGATATCGCCGGAGACCTGGACTTTTTCCAAGGATGATATTGTGATGAAAAAACAGAGCCTGGAGGAATTTAAAAAGCAGTTTCTTGCATTTGCAAAGAGAGAACAGCTACCGGAAAAACTGTATCTGACCGCAGCGGACAACCGTCTGCCGCTTGACCTCTCCACAGACCTTTCTCTTTCCATGCTCTATGAGGAATGGAAAAAAGGCATTGGGACCGAGCTTACCCTTGAGCGGATGGAAGCAGGGGAGGCAGTCGGCTGGGAAGGCGATGACCGTTATGCGACCGAGCTCGTGGTGTCGTTTTTCCGCAGGGAAAGACCACAGAGAAAGCGGGAGGCTTTGACCGGGAAGACCTGTGCCAGAAAACTTCATATGGCATATCCGATGCAGGAATGGCTCTATCTGAAACTGTATGGCAGCAGCCACAGGGAAGAGGAACTGATCGCATGTCATCTGAAAGATTTCTGCGAAGAGATCAAAAGAACTTACGGTGTGGACAGCTTTTTCATGCGTTACGCAGACCCAAAACCGCATGTGAGACTGCGGTTTCATGGGGAGAGCGAAAAGCTTTATGCGATACTGCCGGTTGTGCTGGAGTGGAGCAGAGGACTGCTGGAAGCAGACGTGATCGGAGATCTTGCGATCGTGCCGTATGAAAGAGAAGTGGAGCGTTATGGCGGCATCGGGCTGATCGAAAAAGCAGAACAGTTATTTTTTGCAGACAGCACCGTGGTGGCACAGATCATACAGAACCGCCGGTTTCAGACCGTTGGGATGGAGTTAGAGGAGATCGCTGCAGCATCTGTGCTGTTTTATGTGACAGGTTTTTATGAAACACTGCCGGAGCAGCTCGCCTTTCTGGAAGCCAATTATCATGACACGATCTATGAAAAGGAGTGGAAAGAGCGGAAACAGAGATTGATCACACAACTGGATATCGAGACGGACTGGACTGGATTTTGCCAAAGTGAGGATGGAAGCTGGCTTTATCCGCTCTGGGAAAACCGGAAAGAAGCCGTGATCCGTTACCGCGAGGCGATGAAGGGGCAGGTGTCGAACATGGAAAAGAACGACATTGTTGCCAGTGTGCTTCATCTGCACTGTAACAGACTGCTTGGCACCAACCGTAATCTGGAGCAGAAGGTCATGACATTAGCGGAAAGTGTATTGTATGCGAAAAAGTATGTATTGGGAAAGAAGGGTGGATATGGAACAGGGAAATGTGAAGCTTCGTGAACTGTGGAAGGCATTTGGAGAACTGCCGAAAACATTCCGGCTGCTGGCGCGCGTAGACAGAGGATGTTTTTTGGGGCTGTTAGGGTTTAGTGTGCTTGTTGGTATCCTGCCGATCCTTACCTTGTATCTGTCGCAGGAGTTTATCAACTCGCTGGTGCTGCATGAGTCGTTTCGGATGACCGGCATCCTCTTTGGAATCTATATTGTTGCAAACTTCATTGCGGAGGCAATCGGGCAGCTGCAGGCATATGTGCAGAGCCGTTATCAGTATTTGCTGCAGTATCGTCTGCACTATTTTGTATTGGATGAGTGCTCAAAAATGTCACTTCGGGATTTTGAGACCGCAGAAATGTATGACCGGATCGAAAAGATCACCGGTGAGATCGCATATCGTCCTTATCAGATGTTGCTTTCTCTCATCGGGATGATTACAGCGGTGATCACGATGCTTTCTTCCGTCTGTTATCTGTTTTTCTGGCAGCCGCTTGCAGCACTGATCCTTCTGATCGTGCCGGTCCTCTCCATGTTTTATTATCTTCGGATCGGCAGGAGCGAATTTAAGATGACGTGGAACCGTGCGAAAGAGGAGCGGAAAGTATGGTATCTCAGCCATCTGTTGACCAAAGATTTTTCCTTTAAAGAGATCTCGGTTCTGGGGATCCGGGATTATCTGTTGGAAAAGTACAGAAAAGTATCCGAAGGATTTTTAAAACAGAATCAGCAGATCTTAAACTGGAAAACACTTTTTCAGATGGTCTATGAGGTTATCGTGCAAGGGATCGGATTTTGTATCATTGGATTTGCACTCTTTGCAGCGTACACCGGAAAGATTTTGGTCGGAAATGTCATCAGCTACATCCGTAGCATCGGGTTGATCCAGAGCAATTCTCAGCAGTTCATGCAAAACCTCTATGGCATTTACAGTTGTTCACTCTATATGGATCTGCTGTTTTCATTTTTAGAGTACAGCAGAGGACAGCAGACGGAAGAGGGAGAGGAAAAAATTGGAAAGATCCAGGATGTTGTTGTCAAAAATCTATCTTTTTCGTACCCGAATGGGGGCAAACTGTTAAAAAACGTCAATTTATCCTTTCACAGGGGGGAAACGGTCGCTCTGGTCGGACCGAATGGTTCCGGCAAAAGTACGATGTTAAAACTTCTGGCAGGGCTTTACGAGGCGGATGAGGGAGAAATCCTGATCAATGGAACACCCTTAAAACAGATCGACCGGAACAGTTATCATGCACAGTTATCGGTGTTGTTTCAGGATTTTGTCAAATATGAGATGACAATGCAGGAAAACATCGGGTTTGGCAGTATCGAAAAAATGCAGGATACAGATCGGATGAAACAGATCCTGGACCGCCTTCATTTACAGGCACTTAAAAAAGAGGATCAGACGTATGCGCTTGATATGCAGCTTGGCAACTGGTTTGAAAACGGCAGACAGTTATCACAGGGACAATGGCAGAAGATCGCACTGGCGCGCACCTATTTTAAGGAGGCATCCTTTTACATATTAGATGAGCCGAATGCTGCACTTGATACGGTATCGGAGCGGGAAGTGTTCCAAAGCTTTTTCGAGCTGTCCCGGGGCAAAATCGGGGTTTACATATCGCACCGGCTGAATGCGGCACAGATGGCAGACAAGATCATCGTGATGAAAGATGGAGAGATCGTTGCCGTTGGCAAACATGAAAAACTGCTGGCAACCTGTGAGGTATACAGGGAGCTGTATCAGGCGGAAAACTACGACAGGGAGAGTATGGGTTATGCAGGATGAAAAAGAAAAGCTGTTAAAAACACTGGCAGAACGGATCGCAGAGGAACAGCAAAAAAAGCAGGGGTGGGAGCAGACGACCTTAAGCGGCGGGCTCCCCGGCATCTGCCTGTTACTTGGAAAATTAATGGAGCTGTATCCGGGTGAGGAACGTTTTGTGGAACTGGCGCGCGGCTGTCTGGGGCAGTGCGTTTCCTATCTCAATGAACATGGAACTTTCAGCAGTTCGATGTTTTCCGGGCTCGCCGGGATGGGGCTTGGAGCTTACTGCGTTTCCAATGGGGGCAGGGATTATCAGAAACTGATAAAAACCATAACAGGCGGTGTGATAGAGGGCGTCGAAAAAGGAATTGCAGAGATCTGTCAGGGCAGTGGGACACACTGCCTTTTTTATGATACGATGGAAGGGATCAGCGGGATGTTAAGCTATCTGACGCTTTTTGCAGAGGACGAAAAGGTGCGTGCCATATTGGAAAAAGGTGCACAGGCACTCATTTTTTTAACCAGAGAGATCACAGTCCTCGGATATCAGGTGCCCGGCTGGCATCTTCCGGCAGAAAAGCAGTTCAGCAGGGAGGAATCTTTGCTCTTTCCGGATGGCAATTTTAACACGAGCCTTTCCCACGGAATCGGGGGACCACTCGCGGTCTTGGCAAGGCTTTTTGAAATGGGCATCCGTGTGCCGGGGCATCGGGAAGCACTCGAGCGGATTCTGGCGTTTTATCAGGAGTTTTGTTCCACAGATGGGGAGCAGGAGTTCTGGAAAGGACAGCTTGATTTTCATGAGGTGGCAGAACACAGGCTGACCGATCAAAATATCGTGCGGCGGGATGCGTGGTGCTACGGCTCATTTGGCATCTGCTATGCGATGCTTCTGGCAGGAAAAGCACTGGGACGGCAGGAGATCATCACGGACGCGATCCGCCAGATGAGACAGGCACTGACAGAGATCCACGGTATATTTTCGCCGACACTCTGTCATGGTTATGCAGGAATTTACGCAGTGCTGCAGGGAACCGAACAGGAACTGCAAAAACCGCTTTTTGGGGCAGAGAAAGAAGAACTACTGGAAAAAATATGGAGTTATTATGATCCTGCTTACTCCTATGGATTTTATAACTATGAATTTGACCGGACAAGCGGCGAACTGCAAAGGGAGGAAGATCTTGGACTTTTAAATGGAGCTGCCGGTGTGTGCCTGACTCTGTTAGAGGCGGCACATCCGGGGAAAAATCCATGGAAAAAGGCATTTTTGATCGGATAAAAATAAAGTACGGGAGGGAGAAAACATGGCAAGAATTTTAGCGGTGGACGATGAGGCTGCCATCCTTGAAGTGATCAAAAAAGGACTCGAAAGGGACGGGCATGTGGTGACCTGTCAGACCAGTCCGACGGAAGTGGCAGAAGAGCAGTTGAATTATTATGACCTGATGTTACTGGATATCATGATGCCACAGGTGGATGGCTTTTCGTTCTGTCAGAAGATCAGAGACCGGGTGGACTGCCCGATCATCTTTCTTACGGCAAAGACCTTGGAGGAAGACATTACCTACGGGCTTGCGATCGGGGCAGATGATTATCTGATGAAGCCGTTTCGGATCGCGGAACTTAGGGCAAGGGTCAATGCGCATTTGAGGCGGGAAAATAGGGAACATCATCATGCGCTGCGATTTGGAGACATCGAGATCGATCTGGATGAAAAGATGGTAAAGGTGTTGGGGAATGTCATCTCCCTTACGAAAAGTGAGTATCTGATCTGCGAATATCTCGCTAAAAACCGGGGGCAGGTGTTTTCCAGAGAACAGATCTACGAAGCGGTTTTTGATGTGTTTGGGGAGAGTGATAATATGACGATCTCAACACACATAAGGAATATCCGGGCAAAATTCGAAAAATATCAGGTACAGCCGATACAGACCGTATGGGGGATAGGATACAAATGGGAAAAAGAAAAATAACAACACTGCGCGCCGTATTCTGGCGTTTTATGACAGGGCTTTTAACCGGACTTCTCATTGCGATCGTGGTTCCGTGGCTGTTATTGCTTTTTCTGGTGAATGTGGGAGCCATCAATTATGCAGATACCGGAGAAAAGGAAGCAAACGCGGTCGCACAGATGTTAGAAAATGTGGAAAACACCGATACGGTGCTGTCAACGCTGTCGGCAAGACTGCGCTATGTGGTACTGGATGAGCAGTATCAGCCCAAGAAAGCGACGATGACGGAAAAAGAGCAGGAGGCAGCCGTAACCTATGTGCGGGATGGCAGAAGATCCTATGGAATGAGCCGGAGCTATCTGGTGGTCGAGCGTGGCACTGAGCGTATCGTGCTGCAGTACGATATCGGCTCCGGCTATGCCAGTGAGTGGATGCAGGAGCATCTTCCGAAACCGGAACACCTGATGGTGGGACTGATGGTGCTCAATGCGATCGGTTATGTGTTCCTTTTGATCCATCGGTTTGAAAAAAGACTGGTGCGGCAGCTTGCACCGCTTTTTACAGCGACAAAAGAGATTGCGGAGCAAAATCTGGAATTTGAAGTCGGGCACTCTGCCATTAAGGAATTTGATGAAGTGCTTCATTCTTTTTCGGAAATGAAAGACAAACTGAAACGGTCATTGGAAAAACAGTGGAGTGTGCAAAAACAGCAGCGGGAACAGATCGCGGCACTGGCGCACGACATCAAGACACCGCTTACCGTATTGCAGGGAAATCTGGATCTGCTCGCTGACAGTACCCTGTCCGGGGAGCAGTCACACGAGGTCAGACAGGCATCGGAGGCGGCGGAACGGATGACCGATTATATCAGGCTTTTGATGGAACTGGCAAAGGTCGAGGCAGAGTATGAATATCAGCTTGTGCCCATCCAGGTGGAGCCATTTCTGCAAAAGATAGGAGAGCAGGGACAGCTGCTCTGCCATGCAAAAAATATAAACTGGAGCGGGGAGATGGAAAATGACCTGCCCACCCTGTGGGGCGATCCCATGATGCTAGAGCGAGCGGTGATGAATCTGATCGGAAATGCCATCCGCTATACCAAAGAGGGAGGAGAAATCGAATTTGTGGCAAAGCAAAGCGGGGAGAACCTTATGATCTGCATCCGGGACAGCGGAGAGGGCTTTTCCAGGGAGGCATTAGAGCACGGCAGAGAGCTTTTCTTTATGGAAGAGAAAAACCGGAGTGTCACTTCAGACCTGCACATTGGAATGGGACTCTACATTACCGATACGGTGGTGAGACGGCATCAGGGGAAATTATTCCTTCGTAACCGGGTGGATCAGACCGGAGCAGAGGCCATCATCCAAATTCCTGTAAAAAAATAAAAAACAGCCATTTCTTGATTTTCATTTGATAAATATGTCCTATAGTAAAATTGTTGAAGGAAAGACGCGCGGACTTCAATACAGTACATAAAAATTTTTCAATGATTTTAGGAGGGTTCTAAAATGGCAAAATTAAACGATTTTGATCTTGACGTAACAAAGAAAGTTGCAAACGGAGATGCAGATGTGCAGTGGAAGAGCAAATCAATGTGTACACCTGGATGTATTACTGGTCCACTTCAGACCTGTTTCTTAAAGACAGTATCCTGCGGATGCCACATCAACATCTCTAAATAATAGAAAGTAAGCTTTACCGATATTCTATTATCACAGATAAAATAAAAAAAGTGTTGGACAAGTTGTTTGCCCGACACTTTTTTGCTGTCTGTAATATTTTTTCCTATCTTAAAGAAATCTTGATAAATAAACGGTATCCTAACCATAGTGGAAGGAGGAGATCATTTAAAATGCAGGAAAACAGGACAGAACTGATCTTAGAAACACATCAACTGAGCAAAACATTTAAGGGGCAGCATGCCGTGAATGGGATATCACTTCATATTCCGGACTGTTCCATTTACGGGTTGTTAGGGCCAAATGGAGCAGGAAAATCGACCACGTTAAAGATGCTGACCGGGATCTTAAAGCCGTCCGGCGGTGCCATTTATTATAAGGGGCATGCCTGGTCGAGAGCAGATCTGAAGGATATCGGGGCACTGATCGAGATGCCGCCGCTTTATGCGAACCTGACGGCATATGAAAATTTAAAGGTGCGGGCGTTACTACTTTCGGTACCGGAAGAGCGCATCCATGAGGTATTGGAGATCGTAGGACTAAAAGACACCGGGAGGAAACGCGCCGGGCAGTTTTCGCTCGGGATGAAGCAGCGGCTTGGGATTGCGGTTGCACTGTTAAATCATCCGAAACTTCTGATCTTAGATGAGCCGACCAATGGACTGGATCCGGTTGGAATCGAGGAGCTGCGCGAACTGATACGCACCTTCCCGAAAAAGGGAATGACGGTGATCTTATCCAGCCATATCCTAAGCGAGGTGGAACAGGTTGCCGACCACATCGGGATCATTGCGGATGGGGAACTGTGCTATGAAAGTGCGTTCCACGAAGGGGAAGATCTGGAAGAGATCTTTATGGATATTGTAAGAACACACAGGAGGGGAGCATAAATGCGGTATTTAAGAGCAGAACATCTGACATTGAGACATTCCATGTTCAACCGTCTGTTGGTGATCGCACCTTTTTGTGCGGCAGGTTTTGCATTTTTAGCGGGCGGCTTTATCGGGATCCAGTATATGGGGCTGTACTGGTGGTATTCGTTCCTGCTTCAGGGAACGATCGCAATCTTATGTGTGCTTTCGGTGCAGAAAGAGGAGCGCGCAGGAAAATATTATGGCGTATTTTCACTCCCGCTTCAACTGGGGCGGTATGAGATGGCGAGAACACTGGTTGTGGCAGAAAAACTGATCGTATCCGGTCTGGTGCTTGCAGTGCTTTTATCCATTCCGCATGTGCTCTCGCCCCAGCTTGTCGTATTTAGTGTTGGGAAAATGTTAGTGGGAAGCAGCCTTATCATTCTGACTTCCCTCTGGCAGATCCCGTGGTGTTTTCTGCTGTTGCGAAAATGTGGGATGGTTGTTACGGTGGCGGCAAATACGCTGATTGGACTGTTCACCATAGCCACCATTGGAAACAGTTCCCTCTGGTGGATCTGGCCGTACTGCTGGAGCGCGAAGCTGGCAGAATACTGGATGGGCATTGGCATCAATGGGGTCTGGCAGGAGAGCTTACAGCAGAAAAATGGAAGTGTATTATTGATCCTTGCAGCGTCCGTTCTTTTCTTTGCCCTGCTTACTGTGCTTGAGGCAAGAGCATTTGTCAGAAAAGGCGGAGAAGGGAGGTAGTGCATGATGTATGCGGAGATCATAAAATTGAGACGGACTCCCTTTTTCTGGTGTCATCTGCTGTTTCCGGTCGCTGGCGCAGTTGTTTTTGGGTATTACTTTACTTCCTATGTTACGCAGAGTGAAACAAACCGGTTCCGGCTTATTCTGGAAATCGCAGCAACTATTTTTCCAATTTTGACAAGTATTATGACAGGGATCGTGGTTGCACCGGAGGAAGCGACAGGGTTTTATACGATCCTTTCCGAAGAAAAGAGAGGCAGGGTGATCCTCACAAAGCTGCTTTTCCTGTGGGGAATGGGAGCACTTGCACTGTTACTGCTTGCCGCCTGTTTTGGAGTCTTTTCCCTGCTTTTCATAAGGGCTGGTGGATATGGAACATTCTTTTTTGCACTGTCTGGCATGGCAGTCTTTGCGGTAATACTTTATGTGTTCCATCTGTTTTTGAACCTGAAATGGGGCATCGGGATCTCGGTGTTTTTCGGCGTATTTGAGAGCTTACAGGCGATCATTTACAGCAATATCACACTAACGGGGATATTCTGGTATCTTCCATTTGCGTGGCAGATCAACTGGTGTAAGGATGTGTTGCAGCAGAGTGTAACCGGACATGCGGCAGAATGGGGTGTCTGTGCCCTGCTTACCGTAGTTGCCGTAGTGGTCTTTGTTCAGTGGTTTTTAAGATGGGAGGGCAGAAAAGTTTATGAGACGTAGCAGGATCGCATGCGGTATGATCGCCCTTTTGGGAGTTCTGCTTTTCGCAGGATGTCAGACAAAAGAGAACCAGCTTCTTTCCATACAGGAGAAGGGAGAAGCATGCGAAGTGGACGTGGGGGAAGAGATTAAGATCTGTTACAGCGGTGAATGGTACACGGTGCTTTCCGAGAGTGTGTCACAGGAAGATGTGGGGAGTCTCGTTGGCTATGTGAGAAAGCTGTTTGACGTCGGAAATGGCAGGACAATTTCGATCTTAAATATCTATACGACAGCAGAAGAGGGGGTGCTGTTAGCTGACATTGATGGTGTGTTCCGTAAGGCAGTGCGAACACCGGAGGAAGTGGATGGCATATTGCAGGTGGCAGACCTGCGAGGAGGAACAGAGGAAGAAGAAACGTTTGTGGTGAATCTGGAAAATGCAACCCAGATACTTGGCTCACACGGGATCTATCAGATCACAGAGGAGACCATATCGGGGGACTTGCTGGGAAATTATCTGGCATGTATCGGGACGCAGGTGACGTTTGACATGCAGACCGGCAAAGCGATTCCAAAGGAAACCTTGAAAAAAATAGACTGGACGGGAGATGGGGAAGCAAAACAGAAACGTGCAGACTGGACTTATACAAATGTTTACGAGATACAGGGCGAAGATACGGCATCGAAGATCGCAGTGGAGATTAACGGCGAATATCGGATGGCAGAGTTGCAGCAGCAGTAAAACAGGTATAAGAAAACAGGAGGAGCACAATGGAACAGATCTTGGTGGTAGATGAGGATGTCAACAGTTTACAGATCGTAAAGAGCCGGCTGGTCAGGGAGGGTTATCAGGTATACACCAGAAATTATATTGATGAGGCAGAGAAGAAACGCCTTCCGAATTACGATCTGATCCTAACGGAACTAATTGATGTCAGTCAGCAAAAATACAGCTTTATCACGCGGTTAAAAGAAAAGGCTGCCTGTCCGGTCATTATCTTTTCTGCGGAAAACAAAGAAAAGGATATCGTTGAGAGCCTGCTTGCAGGGGCAGATGATTATGTCATAAAGCCGTTTCGAATGCAGGAGCTGACCGCACGGGTTAAGGTGGCGTTGCAGAGAAAAAATCCGGGAAAAGAGGTAGAGCAGATCGGCGACATGCTGTTTGATGAGGCAGAGTATGCGATCGGGGAAAATGGCGTGTGGATATCGCTGACCCGCAGCGAATACAGGATGTGCCGGGTACTTGCAAAAAATGCGGGCAGCATCTTTTCCAAAGAAAGGCTGTATGAATGTCTGTATGAGATCGACTCAGATACCCAGCTTCGTACGATCACGGAGTATATCTATTCCGTAAGAAAAAAATTTAAGCAGATCGGGATCGATCCGGTTAAGACCATATGGGGCAGCGGTTACCGCTGGGCAGGAATCGAATAAGAGCCGCTACGCGGCTCTTATTTATGATGATAGAATATTGGCAAAGCATGCAATCTATTGTTCCGGAATATTGGTAATGATCAGATGCTCGACTTTCCTGTCATTCCGGCTTCGGACATTGTAAGTATAACTTTTATCAAAGGAAAGGATACGGAAATCATCTTTGTAAAGCTGATAGATAAAGTCCGTATTTTTAATGACCAGGATAAACTGTGCTTTGGTGTTCTTTAAGACATTAGCCAGACGCACCTGGTCGTTTTTGGTAAAATCACGTCCTTCATAATCGGAAAACTCCGTGTCGTATGGCGGATCTAAAAAGATGAAATCCCGCGACGTTAAGGTAAGACCTTGAAACAGTTCCTCAAAATCCTGATTACAGATGGTCGTATCTGCAAACAGTTCTGCAGTTTCCGGCTGGAAGATCGCATTGATCTTGGCTAAGAAATCTTTGTGGTTGTAGCTGATACCGCCATAGGGAATGTTAAATTCACCAGCCGCGTTGTAACGGAACATCGAACCATAACAATATTCCCGGATAAAATAAAAATTCGCGATTACAAAGGTTTCTTCGGCTTCCAGCTGATGTAAGGCGAGCCGGTTATAAATATTGCGGAAATAAATGTAGAAACCGCTTGAGAAACCGGTTTTTAAATTTTCCTTTAAGTCTTCCTCAGTAAAGGGAGACTTTTTGTTGTTTTTCTCGGTGCGGGTAAATTTATCCTTCACACAGAAAGTAACTGTTTTATAAAATTCCGTCCGGTCTAAAATGAGATCTTCCGAAAGAAGGGACTGGTTTAAAACTTCGGTCACAACAGCTTTGATCGCAGAATCTGAATGACTCAGATAGGCATCCAGGATCTTTGCCTCATGCAGGGTGGCTGCGGCAAGCAGCGACTGGAAACTCTCGTGGTAGGCGAGCAGATAGTGATGAAACGAAGCATCCTGCGCCTTTACCAGCTGATAGAAACGGATCAGCATTGGAGAGATATCATTGATGATGGCATGCTTTGGCTGTAGATAAAAAAAGACGGCACCGCCGCCGAAAAAAGGCTCGATATATCGGTCGTATTCCGGGATCAGATGTTTGATCTTCTCAACCTCGCGTGACTTTCCGCCGGGCCATTTGATAATCGTTTTCATAGTGTACCAACTTTCTGTTTTATGACAGTTGCTATTATAATATATTAGAGAGGGAAACGCAAACAAAAAGAAATGGGTTGCACTTTTTTGATTTTGCTACTATAATAGAGTCAGAGAAAGCGGTTCTAAACCGCAATGTTGTCGGATATAATAAAACAGAATAAGAAGCCATGAGATGATGAGAGCAGGCTATGGATAACAGCAATGTTAGTTTATAGTCGAGCTCTTTTTTCTGTTTTCGGGGGAGGTCCGATGACTAAAACAGGAGAAGTGATTTTTGAAAGAAAGGGGTAAGACTATGTGTGATACGACAAAGAGAAAAATAGCAGATTGTGTAAAACAGCTGATGCGCAGACAGGACATTTCCAGGATTACGATCCAAGATGTCATGGAGGCGACAGGCATGAGCAGACAGAGCTTTTATTATCATTTTAAGGACATCTATGATGTGTTGGAATGGATCATGGAAAAGGATTTCAAACAGCCGATCGCAGAAAAAGAGTACGACTCACTGGAAGAATGGGTCTGTGAGATTTTTCATGTGATCGAGAGGAATCGTCCGTTCTATGAGAAGATCGTAAGCCAGATCGAATGGCCGCGAATCATCCGTCATGTCAAGGCATCCTTGCAGGAGCAGATGGAGCAGCTTCTTGTGGATGATGCAAATACAAAGGATCCGGCTAATGTCAGGGAGTGGGATTCCTGCATGGACATTTTTGCAACTTCCTTTGGCTATTATGTGCTTGATTATATTTATCGTAGAAGAGAACTGGATGACAGAAAGATCATACAGGACACCGGATATATTATGAGGATGTTAGAGGGAAGTGGTGTTACAAAGACAGAGAGAAGACAGTTTGTGATGTATCCGTGCAATACGAGGGTTCCACAGATGACCGTGCAGGCATAATATAATATCGGGAAGAAAGGGCAGGTATCGGAAACGATACCTGCCCTTTTGCGCAACTAAATGAGAAAAATTAGCTAAAAAATAAAAAGTATTGATAAAAATACAAAAAGTGCTATAGTTAAATCAACTATAAACACAAAAGATAAAGGGGGCAATGAGTATGAAAAAACAATCGTCACTTTCAGTGAAATTGTCGGTAACGTTTACAGCTGTTTTTATGCTGACATGTTTGGTTTTGGTGGGAACATCAACATTGATTTTTAAAGATGTCAGTAAGGTAATTGAAGATGTTCGTTATAATGATGTCCTGAATAAAAATGTGAAATCGGAAGTGCAATCTGCAATATCGGTTGTACAGCATTATTATGACGAAGAACAGGCGGGAAACCTGACGGAGGATGAAGCAAAAGAGCAGGCAAAAGAGGCTGTCCGTGCTATCCGATATAACGATGACCAGGGTGGATACATATGGATTGATGATACGGAGGGAAACCTCGTTATGCATCCGATCCTGTCGGAACAGGAAGGCACCAATCGAATGGATCTGGAAGATTATAATGGTGTAAAGATCCTTCAAAAAATTCTGGAAGCTGCAAAAAACGGTGGAGATTTTAACCGCTTTGTATTTACAAAGTCAGATGGAGTGACAGAGGCTGAGAAGGTAGCTTACAGCCAGAAATTTGATGGATGGAACTGGGTTCTTACATCGGGATGTTACATGGATGATGTGCAGGCGGAAATGGACAATACACAGATCGAAGAGATTTTTGCTAAAAGTGCGGCAAAAATGATAATAGAAAGTATTATATTAATTATTTTTATGATATTTGTGACTATTTTTGTTGTGAAAAAGCTCATGAAATGCCTGAAGACTGTAAATGGAAGCTTGGAAGCATTATCAGATGGAAATTTAGTGATAGATATTGATGGCAAGATGTTACAAAGAAACGATGAGATCGGTGCAATGGTACGCCATACGGATCAGGCTGTTCATAATTTAAAGGAAATTGTACAGGAGGGATTGAATACATCAAATGATGTAAATAGTGCAAGCAGTCAGATGATGTCGGTAACACATTCTGCAATGGAATCCTCTGGTCAGATCAGCAAAACAATGGAGGGAGTTGCAAGTGATGCTTCCAGCCAGGCAAATGCTATTTCCAATGTCATGGATAATGTTTCATCTATGCAGGATGAGACAAGCGAAATTCAGGATGCGGCAAAGGAAATAGGGGATTGTGCAGAGAATTTAACAAAAGATTCCAAGGGAATGAAACAAAATCTGCAGGTAATGCAAAGTGGAAGCGCTGATATGACAACACAGGTAAATAATATTTCTGCTAAAATTGCTGAAACCAGTAAAACCATCGAGCGTATGTCTGAGATCATCAACAGCATTGAAGAGATTGCAAGCCAGACAAAATTGCTTAGTTTAAATGCTTCAATAGAAGCTGCACGTGCAGGAGAATCTGGAAAGGGATTTGCAGTAGTTGCTGAAAATATTAAAAGCTTATCCGAAAATACATCGAATGAATTGACCAACATTACCGGAATCATAGAGAATCTTGTGGAAAACTTCAGAGAGTGTGACAATTATATTGAAAAGGTAGTGGAAAGTAATCAGACGAGCATTGAGGAAATGGATGAAGTAATAGAAACTTTCCATGTGTTAGATCAGCAGATTGAAACAACTGGAACAAGGGTGGAGACGATCAGTCAGGTGATTTCCAGAACGATTTCTGAAATTAATGATATTTCAGGTCAGATGGTGGAGATTAAACATGGGGCAGAAAATACCGCAGCGGCATCGGAAGAGATTACTGCATCTGTTCAGGAAATGGATGCACTGATGCAGACATTATACAATCAGTCAGCAGAACTAAACGAACATGCCGAGCATTTGGATCGTAAAATGAACCAGTTTAAAGTATCATAGAAATAAAAATCCAGGGGAGCGGATACAGAATATATTTTTCTGTATCTGCTCCCCTGATTTGTAGTTCGTAACGTACAGCCTATGATTGAGGCATTTTATTTACCATGGGATCAGTCCATATACCAGTACGGCTGCTAAAGCACCGATGATCGGTCCAATGATCGGAACGATCAGGCCATATCCAAAGTTGGAAGAGCCTTTGTCCTTGATCGGTAATACCGCATGTGCCAGACGAGGACCAAGATCTCTTGCAGGGTTGATCGCATATCCGGTCAGTCCGCCAAGTGACATACCAATGGAAACGATAATGCCGAATACCAGAAGTTTGCCCATACCGTCATCTAAGTTTGGAACCTGAGCCATGCCTTTGATGGCAAAAACTAAAACGAAAGTTCCAATCGCTTCACTTAAGATATTAAGACCGGTGTTCGGAATGGATGGTGCGGTACAGAACACACCAAGTTTTGTGGCTTTGTCTTCGGTTGCATCAAACTGTCCTTTGAACAGGATGTATACCAGACAGGCACCAAGAAAAGCACCGGCAAACTGTGCAATGAGATAACCGGGAACCATGCTCCAGGACATGCTGCCGTCTGCAGCAAGTGCGATGGTAAGTGCAGGGTTAAAGTGTGCACCGGAGGCTGCGCCGAAGATAAAGGCAGGAACCATAACGGCGAGACCCCAGGCAATCGTAATCTGGACAGCACCGGCACCCTTCATGCCGGATTTTGTCAGGTTCACATTCGCAACGACACCATCACCGAGAAGGATAAGGATCATAGTGCCAAGAAATTCTGCAATATATGGTAGCATAAGCATTTACCTCCTTTTATTCATCCTCTTTTGCCCAGTTGAAAGCATATGTAACTGCTTTTTTCCACATTTTTACTTTCTTAGCTCTTGCCTCGGCATCAATTTCAGGAGTAAAAGTACGGTCGATCGCCCAGTTCTTGATCACGTCTTCTTTGCTTGACCAGTAGCCAACTGCAAGACCTGCCAGATAAGCAGCACCCATTGCGGTCGTCTCAACACACATCGGACGATTTACCGGTGCACCGCTGATGTCAGCCTGCATCTGCATTAGAAGGTTGTTTGCACTTGCACCACCATCGACTTTTAAGGCTGCAAGTTCAATACCGGAATCGGCTTCCATTGCTGCTAATACATCGTTGACCTGATAAGCCAGGGATTCCAGGGTAGCACGGATGATATGGTATTTGTTGACACCACGGGTAATGCCCACGATCGTTCCTCTTGCGTACTGATCCCAGTAAGGAGCACCTAAACCGGTAAATGCAGGTACGACATAGCAGCCGTTGGTATCCTTTACTTTTCTTGCCATATATTCAGAGTCCGGTGAGGAATCAATGAAACGCATCTCGTCACGTAACCACTGGATGGAAGCACCGGCAACGAAGATGGAACCCTCTAATGCGTAGTTGACTTTTCCGTCGAGTCCCCATGCGATCGTGGTTACCAGACCGTTTTTGGAGAAGACAGGTTTTTCTCCGGTGTTCATTAACAGGAAACATCCGGTCCCGTAAGTATTTTTTGCTTCGCCGCTGTTGAAACAGGTCTGACCGAAAAGAGCTGCCTGCTGGTCACCTGCAGCACCTGCGATCGGGATCGGGCCACCGAAGAAGACCGGATTTGCTTCGCCGTAAACGCAACTGGATGGTTTTGGCTCCGGAAGCATGCATTTTGGAATGTTTAATTCTTTTAAGATATCCTCATCCCACTCTAACGTATTGATGTTGAACATCATGGTACGGGATGCGTTGGAATAATCCGTAACATGAACCTGACCCTGTGTCAGTTTCCAGATCAGCCAGGTCTCTACGGTACCGAAAAGCAGTTCCCCTCTTTCTGCTCTTTCTCTTGCACCTTCGACATTGTCTAACAGCCATTTTAACTTCGTTCCTGAGAAGTAGGCATCGATGACAAGACCGGTTTTCTGACGGAATGTCTCAACGAGTCCTTTGTCTTTTAAAGAATCACAGTATTCAGAAGTACGGCGGCACTGCCATACGATCGCGTGATGGATCGGTTCTCCGGTATTTTTGTCCCAGACGATCGTTGTCTCACGCTGGTTGGTAATGCCGATCGCACCGATATCTGCAGCAGTTGCTCCGATATTAGCCATTGCCTCTTTGGCAACTTCTAACTGTGTAGACCAGATCTCGTCTGCATCATGCTCCACCCAGCCTGGTTTCGGGAAGAACTGTGTGAATTCCTTCTGTGCCACACTGCACATCTCACCCTTTTCGTTAAACAGAATACATCTGTTACTGGTAGTTCCTGCATCCAACGCCATTACATATTTTGCCATGTTCATTTCCTCCTGATTTCTCTCTTCATTTTTACTGGTTACTTTTTTCGCATGCGTTCTATTTGAATTGCTCCCCATAAGCAATTAAATATTCTGTTTCATATCTAGGTATTAACACATCTTCATTAACATTAATTTTATAACCATAAAAATCTACGTATCCAATTAAATATTGAATAGGATACCCATCTTTTAATAATTCATAATCATGTTCTATATCTTTACTAACACTAATTAATTCTTCTGCTTCTCTTTTAGATATACCAAGTGAGATAATCTTATTTATCATTACTTTCTTCCATTCTCATTCTTTCATCTTCAGCAATTAATGCTTGAATTAAATCTTCAAGATCACCTTCCATAATCTTATCTAAATGCATAACAGTATAGTTAATTCTATGATCAGTAAGTCTATTTTGAGGATAATTATAAGTTCTTATCTTTTCACTTCTATCCCCAGTACCAATTTT